>Ga0210059_1002181_pt1 | contig 30380 bp, 22 predicted proteins | sample Ectturendosymbi2_FD_188042 | JGI IMG/M metagenome (GOLD analysis project Ga0210059, IMG submission 188042) | Ecteinascidia turbinata endosymbiont from Florida, USA - Sample 2 (SPAdes) (version 2) | ecosystem: Host-associated > Tunicates > Ascidians > Unclassified | place: Key West, Florida...
AGTGAAATAAACTGAAAACTAATCTAAACTTAACTACCAAAGCTAAAAGCTAAATTGACTGAACAATGCTATAGCTTACAAGTTACAACCGACATTCTATTATGACTTCAACAGCATGGGTATCATTTACCGTCACAAACACCACAGAGTGAGTCACAATCTAAAAAAGTTGCAAATTAGTTTAGAGACATAACTTGTGTAATTTTTTGGCTTCACTTAGATCAGTGTTAACTTAGGTCGTTTAAGTCTGAATCTCTCTGAGAATAAATTAATGTGACTGTCTTTGTTCGTTTAAAACGTTATCACATTTTCCCGCCCTCTAGCAACGTGCCGCCCCTGGATTTATACACAAGATCCGATGGGTAGCTACGCCACTGGGCAGGTGTTGAGCAGCCATTCGGTTGTCTCATCGTCCAGAACCGTCAGGCCGTGCAGTCCATGGGGAGATCGATGGATTCGACATTGGAGGACAACGTGGTCGACGGTTTGTTTTTCTGCACCACACTCACAGGCCGCAGAGGAGGCCATACCCCATTTGTACAAACACGAGCGGAAACGTCCGACATCAGTGGGGAGGCAGTTGAGCCGGACACAGGCTCTTCTTGGGAGAGTCATTCCGGGAGGGTGGATACCGGTGTCTGGAATAAAAATGCGGAGTCTTGTAGGGTTGTCCACACACTCCGCATTACATTGATGATCCGCCCACTGCGCCGCAAGTATGATGTTGTTGCCAGAAAAACTGATGAGTTGCTGTGCGGCGGGTACAAACGGGTGTCTCGATTTGAGACGCCGTGCACTGCACTCGATGGACGGGTGAGCGCTTAATGGAGCAGGTGTCCAGGCTCCATGGCACGGTGTACTAGGGATAGTGTTGCTCCACTGCGCCGAAGCTCAGCAGGTTGGATACTTGCGAGGATTGGAAGGTTGTCCGCTGGTGTAGGAAGCAGGCATCCAGTCACAATTAGCAAGGCGTCGTTGATAGTGGGGTCAGTGAGGCGAGTATGAGCACTGCGCCACCAAACAGGAGCGCAGAACTCTGCAGTTCAATACACCTGGGCTAGGGATGCTGTTCGCAACGTTGTTGCTCCAGCGCCCCAACCAGAGCCAGCAAACCGCCTCAGGAGTGCGACGCTTGATGTTAGCTTCTTGCAAAGTGACTCAAGGTGTCGGCGATACGTGAGCGACCTGTCCAACGTTACTCCGAGTTATTTTGGCTCGGAGCAGAAGGGTAGGGTTTCGTTGTTGAAGTTGACTTTCAGCTTACGCTTAGCTTCCTTGTTGTTGAGATGGAAGACTGCCGACACCGTTTTTGTAGTGCTGAGCTTTAGCTTCCAATTCTGGAGGTATTCACCTTAGCTGCCATTTCCTTGTTCAGCGCCCCTTCCACTGTTCGCCAATCTCCACGAGCATGCATGATTGCTATAGGTCTTCAGCATATGCATACTTTCTGGAAACGGTGGTTGGCCAGTTAGAGATGTAGATGTTGAAGAGAAGGGGGGCCAGGACAGATCCCTGTGGGACACCGTTCTTGAGGTGTCATAACCTCCTCCTTTGGCCATTTCCGGTGGTATGGGTAAAGCTGTGATTGCTCACCATCTCCATGATCATGTGGTCCATGTGTCTATCATGCAGCAATCGCAGCAGCTTGCAGGTTAGGCCGCGATGCCATACAATGTCGTAGGCTGCTGTGAGGTCGACAAACACAGCTAAGGCCTTCTTTTTAGTTGAAAAGCTATAATCGATGTCGTGTGTCAACAGGGTGACCTGGTCTACAGCCGACCTCCCGTGTCGAAAGCCCGCCTGCTCCTGTGGGAACAGTGGGTCGATGATTGTTTCGACCCGAGCGTAGATGAGTCTCTCGAGGATTTTAAAGGGGACGTACAGCAAAGATATAGGACGATAGCTCTTTGGGTCCCCCAATGACTTTTCTGGCTGAGGTATCGCAACTACTAGTGCTCTTCTCCAGATCTTTGAAATTTTGAGTTGGCGCATGCAGGAAGTGAGGAAGTCGCAAAACCAAGATTTGAGAGTCGATAATATTGAGAGATAGGTGTCTATGACTCTCACGCAATTGAACGAAGCGGTGGCGACCATAGAATGGCTGGAATCATGACACAACCAAAATTTTCCGCCCCGTCTTGCCAAAAAAAGATCTATGTGGGGAGGTAGATGGCGAAATTGCGGGAGCTAAGTTTAAATCAGTCTGAATGAATTCCTCACCTCTTTTCAATTATCTCTGCTTAACATAGGCGACTAGATTTTGTCGCCCCCTGGAACATGTCTTCCGTAGCTGAGGCCATAGCAGGCATTTGGCTTCTACGTCACTGGTCCCATGATGATCATTTAAAACTGCTGAAGCAGGAATAGATTTTGCTTACTCGTATCATCATAGCGCGCGATCAATTTGTTATTGATCGCACACAATGCGACAAATTTGTTTAACGACAATTGGCGGCAGGCCGAAGCCTGAATAATGCTTTTTGTCGGGGCGGTTGCGGTGAACGCTCGTGCCCAGGTAGCGCTACGGCGAGTCACTCAGTGGTCGTGGAGCGATCAATTTTGAGCATTTTTGAACAGCCACGAAATGAAGAGCATTTGTAGATAGTCTTTGATTGGGGTAGTATTTCGTCAAATACAGGATACACAATTGCGTAACTGACAGGGAGCAGGGGTGCGAACCACCCCTCCTGGCAAGCTAAATGTAAAAAGTGGGTCCCCACGAAGCTTATAAATCGGTAATGAGTTTTCAGTAGGTTGTTGTTTTTTTGAGTTTTTTGAAGTTTTCCGGTGAATTCGGGTTTTAGTATAGACATCAACATCCGGATTCACTATCATTACTCAATTTTTTTTTGTGAGTGTTAGCTAATGGCCCCCCTACGACGACCAGTGGGCCCCTTCAGCTAAGTTTCACCCCCTGGCTCAAACCTCTAGTTACGCCACTGAGGATCGTTGATCTTAAACTGTCAGCGACACTTTAGCTACATAACTACGTGTTGGTTCTGTTCCACTATGTTTTGCCTAGTTTCCATTCATAGAGCTCAGCAGGAAGTCGACAACAAACATCACTTCCAACACACTTCCTCAGTCACAACTTTGCTAACTTGTTTTTGTCCAATTTGCTGAAACAAGTTTTTCGAACATCTGCTCAGAAAGGCCTGCAAACTGATTATTACATGCTTTGAACCCCGGCGATTCGCAATGCAATTGTGTGCGAGTAAAAATACAAAAGTGATGAACTTTGCCTAAGGTCAAAAAGCATGAAATTCTATAACGATAGAGAATGTCATCGATTTCCATAGCATACCTTCGTGTTCATCAGTACGGAGCATTTGATTATCGAGAAAGGCAATGTTTTTTTTTGTTTTTTAAATATTTTATCATTTCAAATGTTTTTAAATATTTTATCATTTCAGCTTTGAGCACTAGGTTTGTCATTCTTCTACATTTATCATCCTCAAAACAAGATCCCTTGACGACATTAAGTAGGATGAAGTTTTAGCCCAATCAAGTCACTTGCCACGCTAAATTTATAGACTATCGCCTCCCACAAACATTAATACTTTTAAATAGGCTACCCCAAATTATCAACACCTCAAACTACGAAAGATACACACATAATAAGAAATATTAAACCAAAAAAATATTAATATTATCTCTTCTCTCGAAGGTTTAATATTTTCATGAAAGGTTTTTAGGAATTAAAACATACCATTGCAAAACAATTTTGGATATTTGGAATGCTTAAACTAAATTACGGGACGTTTTTCAGTGATATTTCATAAGTCGACAGATTTTTTGAAAGATTTAGTCCTTCGGGAACGGGCAAGCAGCGTACAATAGGGGACATATTCCACAAAATCTCTTTTTGCGTGTTAGGTCCAAAAAACCCACGCTTTTGCAATGCAATTCAACGAAATAGGTTTAAATTCTGACAGATTGCTGTCGTTAGGCGATGCGTCACGCGACAGTACGTCTGCCAGTAACTCGTTTTTATGCGAGGTCAATTCGGTTTGCCGAACCGAAATTCAATCACGACGCCGTGGTACGCGTCACCTAATGCGGCATTCGTGCAATTACTTTAAGTCCGTGTACGATGACTATCACTAAACTTTGACAAAACGTTGAACCACAAGATTGCCACCAATCGTCTTGTGGGTACTGAGCAGCATACCAAAATCATTTTGATTGTGATAAGCGGATCTAATGAGTAACTTTTATTTGTACGCGCGCGTATTGCTCACACACACTGGCTTGTTATCTGAATCATGTTCAAAATAGTTATGGATTGTAAAGAGCTTTTATTTGGCAAACAGTTCAGGTTGGGTTTGTCCTCGTTCTACATGCATGAACAAATGGGCAATCAACACGCATCTTAGCGTCTCGAAGGCTGTTCTCACCTGCGCATGGCCGGACGTACCTCACCAAGTTTAGGTTTAGGAGTAGTCTGATGTCAAACAATGGCACACTACGGTGGGAACTGCAAACAGCCTACGACGGGCTTGTCTTTTATTTACAGTACTTTTCGGTTCATACGCGCACGACAAATGTTCGCAGAATAAATAAAAACAAAAGGAAGTGAAAAGACAATAAAGACAACATCAAAAGCAGTTTTCCAACGATAACCACGACAAACTCAACAAGACACGTGCTCTTCGAGCAACTGCGTTCCGGTTTATTGCAAAGTAACTGAGAAATTGGAAAGGAATTGGCGCATTGTGCAACTGAATCAGAAAACGATGCTTCGGATTAAAACAAGTCAAGCCCGAAACCACCTGATATTTTCGGGGGGGGAGGTCAAAATCATTGTAACTTGATCTTGTCCCTAACAACTAAAAGTATCTTAGAAAAATTCAGGGATGAGGATTGCCCGGTTGCCCCTCCCCCTCGTAGCGGGCCTGAAACAAGTAATAAAAACAACTTGGCATATCTATGAGTCCAGTGAGTGCTTTGTAGTGTTTTGCAAAAGTTTCAATCTCACCCCATTGGCGAAGAGCGGCGTAGCCGGGCAGTTTGCAAAGTCGAACATCTAGCAGTCCAGTTACGTCACTCCAACAACCGAATCATGACGTCGCAAATCGATGCAACGCAAGATTGCAATTTGACAAAGGTCTTTGAAAACCTACAGTGCATGTGTTGGATTTCGCGCAACATCAATCCACGCCCCGGGATAGAAAAAATACATCGTGCACAGTGCGAATGCAAAACGTCATCAGTCTAGGGGGGGAAATGTAAAGCATCGAACCGTGACGACGTAGCAGAACTGTCGCGCGAGCGAAGTGATCAAGATGTTCCTCAGACCTGCTAGTGAGCTGCGTCCTATTCTGTGTAAAGTCTTCAGAGAAGAGCCGTTCCCATATGAGCTTTTCTTTCTAAATACGAAAACTTATCCTTCGCCCTTTTCGAGCTTCACCCAACCGTACTTTTTGTGAATTTTTACGATGCGTTGAAATTCAACCTCGGCGCGCTTCTTGGTCAGTTTGTGCTGCTTCCGTTTCTGGTGTTTGCTGACAATAGCGCCACCGTGCGCCAGCGCCGCGGCCACCTGGACTATCAGCGCCTCGACTGTGTAAGCGCTCGACCAACCTTGGCTTGTCAGCACTTCGAGGCAAATAGCACCGCCGTTCATGACAAAACCGTTCTCGATGTAGGGGCTTACCAAGCGCAGGAAAGGCGGGGAAAAAGGGAAGTCCAGCGGAAAGCTGATGTGGAATTTGACGCAGTCGACGTCGAGGTCCTGCATAGACCTCCAGAGCTGCGACGACTCGTCGAACTTGTAGAAGCGCACCTCCCATTCGAGCAGGTCGCTGCCAGGCTCGTCGTCGTCGCCGGAACAAGGCTCGACTTCAAAAGCGCCGTCGCTCTCGGCGCTGCTTTTCTGTAAGAGCCTCAGTTCTTTCATGAGCCGCCGAACCCCACTCTAAAAAAACGAACAAACAAAATAATGTCAATTTAGCTGCAACTGATACCAAGTAACCCACGGTGGATTGCATAAAACGCGCAGGTAACCACAGGCCCGCAACCAGGGGTGGGGCAACCGGGAAATCCCTCCCCCGAAAATGGGCACAACAAACTACCATGATCAGCTGCTTGCGGCCCTGGATGATCAAAACGAAGCTCTTGCACGCGCTTGGAAAAATGTTTCGCGTGGTTCAATGTTTAGTAACACGCATCTCAATTTGCTTGGGTGTGTTTAAATAATATCCCTTTACCTTAACCCACCACATGGAAACAACAGGAGTGCGCAGATGAAGAGGTCAGTTACTTTGATCAATAAAACTACCAACGGTTCGCTGCCAACGATGTTTGTAGTTGCTGCAAAGGCGAAAAATGCACACGCCACAAACTCCGCTTTATTCACCGTAACCTTCGCCTTGTCATGCATTCATGAGAGGACCAAAATCTTCTGCACATATATTAAACAATCATATGCCTTTTCCCAAGGTATTGTGGAAAACCTGACAGAAAATGAGCCTCTTCGCATTCAGCTTACACAGAGTTACAACTATTTTCGTTCGTCGTGCGTCACATTTCAGCATTTTTGATGCCCGGCGATCCTATCCAGAGACGACGTGATCTTCAAAACGGGAAAACAATCCGCAAAGCTTTCCGATCTGACATTTGTTAAATTTACTGCGCGCTTCCCCAAGCAGAAGTCATGCAGCAAGAAAAGAGATCGCTCGTTTGTAAACCTAATTACGTACCGGGCGAATGTACTCGACCACGTCTTGGCCAAATCACTGCAGGTTATTAAACGGAGATAGTTAGGGCTGCTGAATAATTGATAAAAGTCACAGGGGAAGAACTAAATTATTCAACAGCATTCCCACACAGTTCGGAATGTCGAGTTGGTTTTAAATCTATAATTGCAGCTCGACGTTATTAGAAACCCCAACGTCGTTTTCAATAAGAGAAGATTCTTTGGTGCAGGGTTACGAGAAGAATGAATGCCTGAGGCTGCATTAGATGACGCATAAAATGTCCGTCGTATTTTATTCTGGCTGTGTTCATTTTGAGCACTGCTGCATTAGAGCGACGCTGTGGTAATGAAGCGGTTATTTCGGACTGTAGTGCAGTTGCTGTACATCAACGCAAGGTACCCGCGCAGGTTTTCATAAACTTGCAGCAGCAACGGACGGTATTTTCTGTTCAAAAAGGCAAACCCTAATCTTCAGCAAGCGCTTATAACGAAAATGTCGCTGTCTCGATATAGCAGCAGCTGCATATGGGTTCTTTGCACAAAGAGCGAATATTTTGCATGGCCGAGTATGCACCATGACAGGAAATTCATCAGCAATCGCTTGTTGCTAATTTGAAACGGATTATTCATAGCCCTCACTAAAAGAAAGGCACTACGTCACGCAATTGGTGAAACGTTCTCTTACTGGCACGTTTGTTTTAGAGCAACCGCGGTTTAAAAAAACTTGGACTAAAATCTGCCAAGAAAATGATGCAAACAACCAAGACTGGTCAACTTTTCAAGAATTTCAGCAAGTTCTTCACGATGCAAATAAAATCTGGGTAAGAGCAGAAGCGTTTCGAACAGAAAATCCCGGTTTATAAGCAACACTGGGCTCGCGACATGCGACGCGTCATATGCCCGCGCTGCAGGCATTAACGGGCCTCAAAATCGATCCGTTGTGTTAAAGAGTCAACAAGGTTGAAGCGAAAACCTGGTATAGCGCTCTTTGCAACAAGCTATACGCATATCGCGACTGCAGCCATCACCCCTGCGCTGTTTGAAACACCTTAAGATCGCTGGAGGCACTCCGCGTATGTTCTCTTCCGAACTCTAGTCCTGAAATGTTTGGCAAAAAGAGTTTCAACCGCTGTGCAACGTTGAAATCCAGGCATTCATCTTTGAACTTTCAACAAATCACCGCGCAAACATTCGGACATCTTTCTTAGCTCCCTAATCTTTGGATTGTCTTTTCTCGGGGGTGCTCACCGTGCTTCGGGTCTCCCGGAAAGTGTCTTGCATTTTCTTCGACTCCACCAGAGCTTCCTCGATTTTCAACGTTTTCAGCGTTTCCAGCTCGCGCATGACGTCATCTTCAGCTTCGTCAGCTGACTCTAGTGCTTCGGCGCTGTCGGGAAGGGGAGGATCGAAATGCGAATGATCTTTGTGTGCTGTGCGATAATAAAAATCGATTGTCCTGGTTATTTTTGGTCAGAAAGCACAATAACCTGAACAAGCAACTGCCAACGACCGCAATATTGTTGAGTGCTGGATTTCTAATAGGTCTCGTTGGTACAACCACACACTTAGTCATCCTGGAAAATAAAGCGGCCTGAAATTTCAGAAAGGAAGTGTTTGCTGTCGAATCATCCGCTCACTGTCAGCTGTAAAATGAGTTTCGCATTCATTCGCCGCTTGCGACTAAGACTTATCGTTGAATACCGCATGGAAAACTAACAACGTACGTTATTCATTAAATAGAATTCGTATTTTACAATCTTTGCGCCAGCGCGTGGTTCAGCCTACTGTCAAGCCATTCAATACAGCTTGTCTTTATCGTATTTACCACCTAACACACACATTCAGTAACATAGCACTGCTTGTTGATATCCACAACACTGTTTTGTTCATATATAACTGATGACAAAGCCACAAAAAGTGCAAGCCCAGAGCCTAGGTTACCAAGACTTCGATCCACTAAATGCTAATATCGCGAAGTTGAAAATTTGTTTGAATGTAGAAATACCAACGCAATGAGGTTTCTATCAGCGTTTTTCTCGTAAAGTTTCCAGCGCGACGCGACTGGTACAACGGAAGATGAATAATGACGTAATTTGCGAGTAGCTGGCATTTGATGACTTATCGAAATAACTAATTACGATAATCATGTACCAGGCAATCTTCATCGCCGGTATACGTCACTGAATAATAAGCGATCATCTTAGTGACAGCAAACTTCCGTGAGGTCATCAGCAATCAGGTGCTTTCACGCATTGCGTAAGAGACAGTATTTGAAATCCGAGTCACCAATAATAATGATGTGTTTGACTCATGGTGGGCGATGGCGAAAACCCTGATTCAGGGTTCAAACTGTTCGCAACAGTTGCCTGACTAAACTTATTTCAACGTATTTCGGCACAAAAACACTCACAACAATCTCAGTTTAGTTTTAAAACCTCAACAGAAGAAAATAAGGACAGTTGTGAGTCGTCCAGTGGCGTAGCCAGCCCAAAATTTTTGGGGGGCCAAAATGTTTGATTTCAGACGAATAATATTTTTTTTATAGAAAAACACTTATCAAAGCACAAAATGAATATATTTTCTAAAAATTGGGTAGGGGGGAATGGCCCCTTTGCCCCCCCTGGCTACGCCTATGCAGTCGTCCATGGAGTGTTTGTTGTTTTTTGATTATTAGTTGAAATTTTTAAATGAACGCTCAGCGATCAATTTGGTTTCACGCAGCGATCGAGCGTTTCTTTTACTCAGCCGCTGGTTTAAATACGCCTTGAAAACATAAATGAAATGCGCATTCCAATGTTTCGTAACACAGCAGAAAAGTTAATATCATGAGAGACCTTTAAGCGAAATATCCAATTGCTTCTCAGTTCCAACGCGCAGTAACATAGTACGTATGTAGCTGCGTGCAGGGCGAATCGCAGTAGTCGCCAGGCGGCAAGCTTGAGCCCTTGACTAACATGCAATATGTACTGAAATCAGGCATGAAAGGAAAATCTTTTTGAACACGGGAATGCGGCTTTTTGAATACAAGGTTATCCAACAACTGTCTACAGGAGTATCAAGTTGCGCCATTATGGCGATGAAAAAACAGCTTCTAGCCATTAGGAGCCGCATTTCGCCAAAGCGATTTCGTTAGCCAGGCGCACATGCTGAATAGAACTACTGAAAAAATATAAGGCTATATCAAGTCTTTCAACAAGTGTTTTCAAAAAGTTACATTAAATCAACTACTAAATGTGTACAGACGTTTTCCGTAGACGAAAGATCGAAGGATAGTAAGGGTGACTCTTAATTACATTAACAGTAAACAGCTTCATAATCTCTTTGTTTCCTTCGCGTTTTGACACCCATAACGCTTAACCCTAAGCGTAAAACGCAGCTTTCGTCTTGAACGGCGCTCCAACAAGCGAAAAAACACATTCAGCTTTATGTGCTCGGTAAAGTCGTCAATAAAAACTCCTGCAATGATTCTTTGAAGTATTACTTTTCGTCGCTTCAGAAACTTCTGCAACCTACTTTGGACTTGGACGTCGGCGCACCGGGTAACTGCGCTGTTTGGCGGAAGCAGATCATCCGGAAGTGACGTTTCTTCGTCAACCACTTGAGGGGAAGCGCGATCGACAGGTGGTGATGACGTGGAAGACGCGACCCGCTGTAGCCTTTTCACGAACAAACGGGCAAACTTCTGCACAGAGTTAGGCATGGCGGAGGCTCAGACAACTCGCAGAACCCTCACGCAACGCAGACTATTCACCCCTATATCCTCTCAAAGAAGTAATAATTAGACATGCACCATAGACATTTCTTGCAAATATTAGAACAATATCCTTCCGTATTGGGCTGCCACTTACTGATAGCTTTTACTTCAAAGGCTCTTTCCAGAATGCACCTGTCAACCTTACGGTTGGCATTCTGCTTACACATTCTACTAACGCTCTGTGTTGAGCCATCCCGGCGTGATTCCGGCATTTTCGCTCGGCAATAGGCGTCTGATAGCTTTTCAGTTTGACTTTAAGCAATTATTTAGGAACGACGTATTTTCCTGTTTTTACTGTGCATAGCGTGTGTTTACATTTCTTCGTTTTAGTCTTGAATTTGCTTGCTTTCTCTGCTCTTGCTTTGGCCCTTACAACATTTCACCCGTAAGCATTGCTTGCAGATTTCAAGACTGAGGGTGCGTAGAGTTCGTGAAATCGATTTCGTAGAGTTCCTGAGTGATTTGACTGCGTCACTTCGGGGGAGACTAATCACTTGAAAATATATAGACCAAGTTTCAAAGCCCGAACCGAACAGGTTCAAGCGAGGGCGAATCTAGCCAGTAAGGCTAGGGGGGGGCGATTTCAGTGATATTTGGTAGTCAGCCGCATTACGGGTTCTCTACAGTAAGAGAGATGAAGTACACTTCACAACATTGCTGTGGCAAAACAATGGACGGCAAAATGGCCTTGCATCGCGAATGCTGTTTTCCGAATTGTACAAAATTATGGTGAATAAAGTTACTTTCTTAGGTTTTAGGGGGGGGGGCGATCGCCCCAAACCCTGGACCCGACCCTGGGTTCATATAACGATCGTGGTGGGTAACGAACGAAATCCTCGCTGAGATGTTGTACTCTTGCCTGGTGAAAAATTATACTTTATCACAAAACTTATACTTGGGCACGCTCTCATTGATTGTGAAGTAACGGCTGTCAACATTCAACAACGATTACCAATAATTGGGTTCAAGAAACCCTGGTCAACATGAGCGTCCAAACTAGCAACAAGCTTGTTCTATTAGCTCTGCAGAAAAATTTTGTGATTAGAGAGAATTCACTTTTGTGATGCTAAAACCTGGTGGTTCCACGCTACGTTTTCGGTTTTCGAGTAGAGGTAAGGCGGCAATCATTTTCTAAAACAACTTCCTACTTGATGGACAGCCAATTATAGCGAAATACGTCTGGCGACCAGAGTCGCCCAAATCTTTGATTTCGTGGACTGGCGGTTAGGTTTCTGAACGAAGCGGTCTAAAACTGTGCAAAACTTCGCACCACTAGGGACGAGAATGTAGCAACTTGTTCACAAACTAAGACATGGAGAACTCCGACCAATAAATATGCCAAAGAGATTCAGACCAGCTTAACGATACATATCTCACGATGATATTGACAGCAGTTCTTGCTTTGAACAAAATTACTTCACGGTGTTGCTAAAAACTTGCTTATTTTGCACACCTGCATAGTTTGCAGACACCTTACATAGCTTGCGCACAATAGATCATACGTAACGTAACTTACACAAAAGACCATACGCAATTTTCACGTAGGAATCGACTTCCACTGTGCAAATTTGAGACAGGCGATATACCAAACTAAAGAACAGGTAAAATATTCCTTCAAAGTGCTTCCGGTATTACCAGTGAGGTAACAGTCGCAGTCGCTTTTGCTTAAATTGAGTAACGTTCTGTTGCAGAATTGTTGCAGAAATTGCAAACATTTTTTCATTCTGGCAACTGAATCCACCTACAACAAATACCATTTACAACGTCAACGGCCCAACACCTTCGTGGCTGTGACTGTTGCTCTGCAAATCCGCTTGTCTTGAAATACAACTGGCTTCGGTTTATCCTTTCAACAAAACAGCTATTTTGGGTTGCCATGATCCCCAATGGTCTGAACAAAAGGTGGCAGCGCTTTTGCGCTTTTATTGGGTGATAAACAGCTCCAAACCTTTCTCCGCTGCTTGTCAAGTAACGTAACACTCTTTTTCGTCGTTTGGATAACAACAACAGTAAACAGTACATTCATTGAGGTCATCATACAGCTTTCATCGTCAGTGATTGGTGCAAACGTGACTTGGTCAGCAATTAATTATTGCTGTTCGCATGGCGAACCCACCGCATTACATGACACTACAGCTAAACGCCGCTTATCTTAACACCAGGTTGACTTGAAATCACGTCGCCCTCCACAAATACTTGTGCAACAAATTGAGAGGCACACGGTTACCGAGCAACTTAACGAGCTTCGCAATTTCACAACCTAATCCATCCAAATATAAGATCGACAACAATCCAATACAAACCTTTTTCACTCGATCAACAACGTTCAAGAAATGTGGATTATAATAAGCTAGCAGGAGGTTTGGCGTGCGATTTCCAAGCAACAAGCACACACGCGCCCAGCACAGCCATCGTTCACCGATAGGAATACCAAATTCTGGATATTGGTCTGGTTTTAAAGAACATTTTGAGCGGTTTTGGTACTCCGCAGTGCCAACAAACTTTTGTAACTGACCAAGGGCTTTCACTGCACCTCCAGTACAAACATTGGACAGCGGAGCAACTCAACAAAAAACAATGTTTCTACAGATTTCGTTTTCTGCTGAGTCGCCTAGTGGCATGAGTTTCAAGATATTGACATATGACTCCATATGGTGAAAAACAAGCCCAAAGGCGATGTAATCAAAGTGGTTTAAACCAAAATGGGAAAATAAATACCAGCTTTATGTCTAGCAATTGCCTTCTTGGAGAAAACACATTATTCAACAAACCAGTATCACTACCGAAGATACTATAATGACCATTTTCAAACGTGGCAGTAGAACTGCAAATGAAAATCACAGCTTTATGAACTACAGAGAGTTAATATAATTACATTGTCATGAAGCGACCTATGACATAGGGTGACCATATATCCAGGACTGACCGGTACAGTCCAAGTGTCCTCCAGGTTGGTTAATTTAACTTTCCCGGATAGTAAGATATATTAAAAGGAACGGTGTGAACATTCTTTCCGGTTATGGAAAAAACGACGACTTTTTTGCTCTTCACTTAATTTTAATAGAGTTTTTACAGGAATCGAAGAAATTCACCTTCTTTTTCCCTAAAGCAGAGACACTTTCAAGTTCACCATGGAAATTGAGCTCGTCTCGGTTAAAAAAAGTGAAATTGCCGTCATAGTGGTTCTCAACCTTTTTTGATCGCGTATCACCTGATGTTTTTTTACTACAGCTGCGTTCCAACTGTTTCAGAACTTATTTTCTCAAGCGTAGTTACGATTACTAAACCACACTACTGAACTAACACGTAAAAAACAATTTAATGCGAGGGTTACAACTTTTTTAACGTATGTAACAACAGCTGTTTAGCATGAGTAACCGTGAGAAACACTTAATTGTAGGGTGATTCAATGTTGCAACGAGACGTGCAATTTGCGGCGGCTGCAATAACAGACTTTTATTAACTTATCAGACACTACCCGGAAGCTGCTCGCGTACCACCTGGAGAGTTCACGCGTACCACTGTTGGTAACGCCAAAGTCACATCACTTCCATTAGTTTTAGGCATTTCAAAATTTAATTCAACAGCAATCAAACTTAGGATAGTTTGCTGTATCGCCTGTAATATATCAAACCAGAAAGATCAACACGTGTACAGCACAAGCCAGTCATTAGCACTAGGTTAAACATGCACATAACGATCAACTATGCTAAATGCTACTAGGTAGTAGTTTTACTGAAGGTATAATAATGACGTGTCAAAAAAATTGACTGGACCACTGGAAGTCATACAAATTCGGTAACTGAGGTCACATGATAGATAAAAGAGACTTGTATGACTGGTCATAGTCAAGGCTCAAGATTTAAGCAAACACGATGTACAATCCCGACGAATGTGAGAACCTCCACTAGACCAAACTGGGAAAACTGGGAAAAACAGATTAATACAGTAATCTGAAGTCCTGAAACTGAACCGAAAGTTTCAAAGTTCAAAACAAGATTACCACATCCAATCCAAATCCATATTAAGCGAAATTTATGAAATCCAAATCCATCAAAGTACTAAAATTCGGGAGGATTTAAATCCAAGTCCATGTTCATCTCTGCGGGTCACATTCAGATTCAGTGTTTCCCCATGATCGGATGACCTTGTCTTTATGATTACAAGTAAAGTGTGCTTTGTGATTACAAGTGTGAGAAATCCTGCTTAACACGTGAACTCGCCGATTGTAAATGCGCACTCAAGAGTGCAATTTTGCTATTTAAACTGTGCTGTCTTCTGTCTTTCCGTTCTAATTGGAGCCAAAGGATACGCTCTTATTAACTGTGGCTCAAGCAAATTCTACAGCGTCAAAATGCGCCTCATGAAGTCGTTTGTTTCGTGTCAAATTTGGACGGCATCCCTGCAAACGTACATGCTCACTTTTTGTTTTTTTTTATTTTAAGCAGCGTGTACCAGACCTTGCAAAATTCAAAAAATTTGATGCTGTGGACGACTGGCTGCTACTCAATGCTGTACTGCGTGCTGCGTGACCACCACAAACTGACCTCTTGCAAAGTTGATAACTTTTGAAGCGGATAGTTGTCACGTTGATCACAAAGGCTGTCCGGAAATGACTGGGTCGCGAGCACGCGCCGATCAGACGGCGTTGCACGTGAAAGCCGCAAACGGTGACGGAGTTCTGTATAAACACTCGTCTTCCTGTGGCCATTTCTTTCAAAGTGACTGTGTCGAAGCAAACGCGGTGTAATGTCAACTTGCGTTTGAGTAAGACTGCTTCGAGGGGTTCGGACAATTCATTATTTGCCAGGAAACGATAACGCCAAAGAAAAGTAAATTTTTCAAAACTATTTTCGATAAGGTCGGCATTATGATATTACGGCATTATGATATATTATTACGAAGGCAGACATTGTCTCATGCGAAACGTATGTCGAAATTGGTCAATCTGTCGAAAGTGCAATGGTTATTTTTCGTTGAAAGAGGACTGCAGGAGGCTTGGAACTTGTCCGGCGCTTTAAACAAGAACTTTTGCTTGACGTGCGATGTACTACCGGCCTGCCTAAAACCCCAGTGTACGGAAACGCATGGTGCGATTCAGCTAGCTGACGAAACTGTTTCGTCGTGTGTTGCGTCATTCTCATAAAAACGTCACTTCTGCTTTCATTCCAACTCAATCTTTTGTTCGTTTTGCTTCAGCACAGGAACACGCGGCAGCAGCTAAGTGTTGTTTTCCAATCCGCAACGTTATACAGCCATCTTTCATGCGATTAAGTGGCAGTCTGTTTTTAATGGATTCCCGTCAGGAAGACGCTGCCAACCAACTTCCGTCGTGAATACTTGTCAACGTTTGTAACTGCGTCTTTAGCGACTCTCAAGCAAGTCGGGTAAACCACACAACGGCTCATACCGACGATAAGGGGCAGGGTATTAGCACTGCGTCCGAAAAAATCATGTGGGTGCGGGACGAACTTCGCGATGCACGCTTCATGATGACTCACATCCGATTTGTGCTAATAGCTTAGAGCTGTTTTTTTAGCTGAGACATTTTGGTCATCTGTCCCATAATGCTATTGAAATTTGCCGTAACAGTGTTCAGTAGTCTACATTTTCGAACACCATGACCGAATTGACACAATTTCTTTCCATCATTTCGAACAAAATTCGGTCTATGGCCGTAGAAAAACCTAGGGTTAAAGTGAATGAAACCAACTTTGGTTTTCGCGGTCAGAAGCACACTTTTGAAGTTTCGATTTCTGGCAAAGGTACATACAATGATTCAGATGAAAGAGTCAAATGGAAGGACTGAATTAGAGGAAACTGCGATGCCCCAAGTGTTAACTTAAGAAAATGGATGCTCTCATGGACCTAGCAGCGGCCTTATCTTTAGAGAACCGAAAACGAAAGAGCGGAAATACCAACACCTATTCCAAATAACATGTAGTTAGTTTTTTGGTATACATGCATTTGCGTGAGACCCACGGGCTAGTATAGGTCACGTGGTGGGGATAGCAAACGAAGGTCAAAGACGGCCAGGTAAGAAACTGCCAGAAGTTCTGGTTGAAAGCTGACAACCAGAAGTTCTGGTTGAAAGCTGACAAGGAGAATCAAGCGTGAGGTTGCAAATTGAGAAGCAAGGCATGATTCGCGGATAACCAGTATGATATTATTCACCGTTTCGAAGTTCAGACCCAGAGAATTTTACAGAAAAATAATCGCGCCTTCATCTTGTCTTTTCATTTGTTTCGAGTTTTATTAGCCGATTAGTTCGATCTTCTATGTACGACAGCGTCACCCTTCATTTCCTATTTTTCGCAGACATCGCTAACTCATTAAAAGTACTAAAAGCAAAAGATCTATCGACCTTATCACATCTGAGTGCCACGCTTGCCACTCATATCCTCAAGCGGCACCATTTCGTTTTTTTCTGGTCTCATCAGGCGAGCAGAATTTTGTTGGGAGTGTGCCAAGAACACTGAACAGCCAGCGATGTGCACACTGACCGGGAAACAGGTCTAGAAAATTTTAACACACTGAGGTCGTGCTATAACGAACATGAATATTTTTAACAAGTTTTTGAAACTATTCAGAATAAAGCCGAAATTTAGCCTATAGTGCTTTCATGCTTTGAAAAATTGTTTATCAATGGCATTCAAGGCGATGGTAAATCACCGCAGTAGCATGGCACGCCACACCAAACCAGATGAATCGCTTCAAGTATGACTGTACCTGAAACACGTGCTTATGATGAAGAGGACCACAAGTTGTTTCCGCTAACAACCGCTTTCTTATTGCTCGCATCCAAACACGGAAGCTGTGTGCATGACTTCCGTTTTTACCATATCCTGAACAGCCGCCAAATGAGTGACTAAAATAAATGGTGCCGTAGTCAGCAGCACACGTTGACTGATGGTTGTCACGACAAACAAAAACATTGCATGCTGTTTTTTAGTCCCTTTGCCAAATCATTTAATGCCATCCACAGTACCGCCTATATTAATCAGGTAACCGTATGAAACAGTTTCTTGCTCTCGTATTAAACTCAATGAAGTATAAGCGTGTATACTCTAGCTCAAGGGGTGGGTAAACATTTTCTACTGAGGGCCACATTCACAACTTTGTTCAATTTTCACATTTTGACATTTCAGTTATTTAGTTTATTCACCGGCGTTTAAAAATGCTCGGCTAGCGAGTGAACAAGTTCCTTTCAAACGAACGTAGAGACGGCTTGAAATGGTTTGCCTGTAACTCAGACTCTTTAAACCTTTAGCAGGAAATGAGATGTAAAAGCTGTTTCCAGTAGGGTTCAGGTACCGCCGTTGTTGCGTCAGCGTCACAACGCGGCCCTCGGATTACTTTATTAGTCCTCATTAGGCCTTAGGAGCAGTTTGAGTTTGAGGCTGAATCTGAAAAAGACTTGCCATATTTTGACTGAAATCTTAAGTCGTTGTTTGGAGTGTAGTCACGAGCATTCGGTAGAATAAGTGGTAAACAAACATTCAACTGCGCATCTTTTAGCCAGTGCGCACTGCTTCATCGCTAGTTAGTTTTGAAACAAGATGCTTGCCAAGATATTCTGGTCTCAAGCATAAATCATAACGCAAAAAATGTAATTCTCGCTAGGAATAAACTTATAGAGCATTGGAACACCAGTTTTTGCACACATAATGTTTTGTACAAAGACTCAGCACTAGGGGATAACCAACTCTATCTGCAGTGTTGATTTTTAAGCACTGATGGTAAACATACTTCTTTCACCTTTTTAATTTCAGTTTTTATTGGTACCCGCGTACGCTCGAAACAAACTCGCCAAACAATGCTGTGCGTCATCGTACTCATTCAAAGACAGTCGTCCAAGTGTTCAACGAGGTAAAAACAGTGAAGTGAAAAATTTCCAACTGAAACATGCTTTGTCTTAAGTTAATATCACATTAACGCATCCTCACAAGATTAGAACGCACTGATTTGAGAATTGTGGAAAAATCACTCCATTATTGCATGCAAATATCCGCTGCCAAACACAGTCAGTGTTTTATAGACAACAGGGGGTATAAGCGCGTTTCCTAGAATCAACCTTAGTGTTCAATGCACTTAATCAAAACAATCAACCTTGGCCTGCTGATTATGCGTTGTGAGAACAGGTGAACTACAAGATTACGCATGTGAGAAACAACAATACATAAAATTCCGGATCTTCATTCTCACTGAATAAGAAAAAGACAATCATATCAAAGGCTCAGCAGGCTGTGAAGCATAATTCTGAGTACCGCGTGTTTGAGAGTACTGCCTTAAGAGCGATTTAACTTGTGTGTTAATTTTTGTCATCTGCAATGTGTCTGTGAAAGCACTGCTTGCAGGTAATATAGTGGAAACCGCTTAATAGAGCATCGGTTTACAGAGCAAACTGCTTATTCGGGCAGTTTCGACTGAAAGAAAACGATCCTATCTTTTTCCTCATAAATTCTTCGCTTATGAGAGCAGGCACACCACTTATTAGAGCAGTTAGACGTGAGGCAGCACCATGGCTTGCACGCAGTTAGCGCAAAAATGAAGTAAAACAATAAAAAATCGACCAGTTCTTTTGTGATGAAGAGGGGCAAGAGTGAACAACGTCCAACACAACAGCTACTGTGCACTACATTATGACAAAAATATTGCAAAAATACAGTAACGTTTCTTTTTGCAATACTGTGTACAGCGCTCACAACGAAAATAACATACAGAACTCTGATCTTGATTATGTGTATTGGCGAAGCCAGTGCGAATGACACTTTATTTTTATTGCAAAAAGTTATCATCGGATAAAAGAGCAACCGTTTATTAGAGCAGGTTTTGCTATTCCCCAGGGTACTCTATTAAGCGGTTTCCACTATAGTTTAAGGTGGCAAGCTTTGGCGTGTTAGTCGCAAAATGAATGGATGGGGGACATTTTTCGTGCACAGGGGCACTTCGCCTCGTTCACTGATGTTGACAAGATGTACTGAGGACTTGCTAAAAAAACTGAATAAAGATTTAAGCACAGGGAGTTCGTTGTACCCTGTAGTCGTGGTTCAAGGTAATTGTAGTTCAATTGAACTATTTGGGAAGTAATTGCAAATTGAACATATTTGCAAACGTGTAATTGCAACTGAAAGCTGTTATTGACTCCACCACTGACCGACATCGCACTGCCAAGCAGTTTGTGCTGAGAGGATAATTGCGGGACTCTTATGGGCTGCTGAAGGTAGCATGAAATTCAAGAAAAATGTTTTTGATAAGAGGAATACTACTGTAAAGACGCCAAGCGTCAGCAATGTTGTGATGCTTACCTTAAAGAATCGTGTGCAGAACTTACACTTTACATATTTAAGAATTACTCACATCCAGGGTTGTCAGGCAGTCATCAGAAAAAAAGGCCAGGTCAACCCTTTGAAAAAGCCAAATAGCACCACAAAAGCCAAATCCAAGATAAACACACAACGACACTTTTAAAATACCCAAACGCTCTTTTAAAAGGCAATATATGTATATTTTATACATAGAAAAAATAAAGCTCACTCCATTAATCAACTTCTCCAGACTTTTATTCTTGCTCAAGTGTAAGCTGAAAGTACAAAACAAAAGCATGAAACAACAAAACAAAAAATTATGAACTCTCGTGCAGAGTTTACAATAAAAATGTAGCATTCTGTGTGCAGAAACAGTGTCTAGAAAACAGACAATGCCCAGAAATCTGCCAAAATCGACTTTAAATCTGCCAAATCGATATAAAATCTAACTGGCCAAAAAAGGCCAAAAAAGCCAAATTTCGTTTGGCCTTTTTTCAAAAATAAAAAAGCCAAGCGAGTTGAAAAAAGCCAAAAATTACAAATTTGGCCTCAACAAAGCCAAACTGGCAACCCTGCTCACATCCTTCCTGAGAACGGCAAACAACTGCAGTTAATTCATCTTCGAAGTTAAAAAATTGCTGAAAACAATGTAGTAATTCGACGCCCTCAAATTTGTCTCTGCCAGTATCAAGGCCTAACTTGATTTTTTAAGCTGCGCTGCATGTACGCAGTACGTGTACGTTTTTGCAATACACAATGGCTCCAACGAACGGCCCTTTGATGCGGAAATACTAGCAGACCTAAACAATCAACCGTCATTGCCGAATCGACGGTTTTAACGCCACGCATGATGTGGCAGGGAACTGCGCAACAAACAAAGTGCAGTAGACAGGTAATGGCTCGAACATTCACGGGTAGATTCTTACCACACACGACGCAGACTACCACACGGAAGCTTAGGTTCAACCACGTCTTCCTTTTATATTTTGCTTAGGGTATTTGTATATGATTTCGCTCCCGACCATCGTTCTTGACTGAAACCAACAAGATGACTATTACGTTTTTAGTTTTTTCTCTGCTTGCTGCTTTCGTCGATCAAACATTTGGCTGCACCAGTTAACCGCATTTTAATCCAGTTAAAGTTGTCACAAAGGCTGCGAGACTGCTGCCACTTTACCTATGGGAAAAACATCACTTCGGCACTTCGATTTATTAATGAGTGTGACTAAACGTAAGGGCCAAGAGCAAACGCTTGTAATTGTGAAAAAATAATACCGTGCCACAATCTCTTGGTCGGTGATCAGGGATAATCGCAAAATTAGGCAGCTGCAGAAAAAGACCTACGGCACATACTAAGCCCATGGTAAATACTCTGCAATGGCCTAAAAGTTATTGTTTGTTGTAATCACCAATGAAGCGCAAGACGATTTGAAAGCCCCTGCCCAAACACCTAGACCAGCAGTCTCATTTTTCGACGTTATGTTCGCTTATTTGGTCCACAGCAACCTTTTATTTCAACTGCTACGACGAATCTGTGAACTGAGCTGTACTGTACACATGTTTTATGGGAGGCAGTTCTGTGAACTGAGGCAGCAAAGGTGCGTATCAACGATACTTTTCGTGGGCGTTTTCTTCGAACACAATTACGCCCAAGTACATGTATTTTACTTTGTTTTTCCGCCAATCCTATATAAACCTCTTCCCAAAAAGGGGTTGCAAACTAGAAGGTATTAAAGGAAAACTCCGGTATTCGCCAATGTGAAATACTTGTGGTGCACGAACCAGTGAAGGCAATTTTGCGGGAAGGAAAATTTCAGCAAACGATAACATACGATCAAAAGATTGCTTTAATCGCAATGTTTAAACATGAAGATGCCACAAGGTGACACAACCGAATCTGATCACAAACTGTTTCGCTAGGAAATCGATTTCGCGTCAGCGACGCATCTTCAGTCCAGCAACTTGCACGCAGAAGCTGATATGATGAAAAAGATCAAATCACGATCAGAGAAAGTGCGAAGACTACGGTAACAAGCACACGCTAGCTTATGAAGCTGCTATCATCAGAGCCAAAAAACAACTACCGGTAACTCCGACTACAAGCGGCTGACAGCGAGCAGCTAGCACAGCAATTTGCGATCAGATTCGGCTGTGTCACCTTTGTGGTGTCGTGATGCTGAAATGTGGATATATGCTGTCAGAACAATCGCGAACTTATAACAGCAGTGCGTAGCAGGCTGATTCCTTGAAGGATAACGGCCAAACCTGGAGGTTTTCATTCTCAATGTTTAAGGTAAACAGATACACACTCAAACAGCTTATCAGTTTGCTCAAAGGTAAAACGGGAGAAATGTTGCGTTGACAGATCAGGGTTGCACAATCTTTACGCTGTTGCCGACCGCATTACGTTAATTTTATGAATTGCGGGCGCCAGTGAGTTCAAGATATTTTTGTTTTTTGCATAGCTTCTGTTCTGCTTCCACACTTGTGTTTGGCCGTCTTTCTACTGAATATCGTCATACACTGTTAGACAAAAGAATTATATTAATGCACGGCCGCCATAACATATATATATCAAATTACATGTGCAAGGGCGCATACATTTATCGAAGACCGCATGCTTGTGTGGAGTCGATCATAATTTCCATACTGAAGTGTTCAAAAATTGCAAAAAGACAAAAAAATATAACCTATCAGCCGTGTTCCTTTACCAGAGCCATTGTCAGATTTGGTACACCGCCTTTTAAATGCACACGAACCATACTTTTACATAAGTCAAATGTTTTCCTCAATTAATATCTTGCACTGCAGGTGCTTATTAGCTCAGTCATATGAAATAAATCTCCGTCTTTGCTTCCCACATTACGCTTGTCTCAGCTGCTTACCTGCTTGCTTCTCGGTATTCGTTCTCACTGCTCGCACTCTCCCTGAACAAATGGTCGCTCGTGTCTGACTTTAGAACCATCTGCATGAAATTGGGCTGCAGTTCGTATCAGCGGGACACGTTCGTGCTCGATGTTGTGACATCGAGTGATCACGTGATGTTTGACCCTCTGCTTCGGTGAACTTCTAGTCACGACGAATGCTGGGCTTTGTTGTGAATGTGATGCTGAAGGGCACAGGTTCACTTTGAATCGCAAACCGTCGTCGCTTTCAGTAGCTTCTCTACAGCAGTTTGTGTCGATGCAGCCAGTGCCGCATTGGCAGCAAACTGCTAATTTTATCAAGTCTAAAATAGCACTTCGCTGTCAATCCTACACTGGCTACACCAGCGAAAAATACTTGTTATAATCATATAGACTTTTTTCTGCGTTATTCCGCGTAATTTGTAGATGATGTTGGTAATTCCACGTTATAAATCTTATGTCTACTTGAAAGCTGATGCGATACCCTACTGTACTTACGGTAACTGCACTGACACCCACCTGAACATCCCAGGGGGTTTTGCGGTGTCCCGGCTTCGTCAATTTATCTGTCGTTGTAAGTTGCTTATTAATTGCACAAATAAACTCAATTAGTACCACAGCAAAACTTCGCTTGCAAATGCAAATAGTAAAACTGCCATGCAAGTTGTTTCGCTTCCTCTGATGGCTGATGCTTCAGCAATTTCCTGCTCTCCATCCTGGGAGAGAAATTCAAAGGCACTACCATGGAAATTGCAGCAGCAAGCGACCTTCGTACATAAGCTGCCTATAAGCATTCAACGCATAAAGAGAAAAAAACTATATGCCCGCTGACAACATGTTCCATCGCTCAAGGCAAGACGCAACACAATTGGAACGCAAATAGTACTTTAGTGTACTGGGCTACCGCTCCACGTCATGGACGTAGCCAGGGGGACCATTCCCCCCAGATTTTTAGCATATGTAGTCATTTTATGCTTTTGAGAAGCGACGTCCCAAAAAATACTGTTGCTCACCTGAAATCAAATATTTTGCCCCCCAAAAAAAATTTTGGTCTGGTTACGCCACTGCAGCTCGTTACCATTGTGACCGAGATCACACCTCTATCGACACGACGCAAAAAACAATTTCTCAGTTAGAGTTTGTTGCCAGTTGTTGATAATCGGCTCGTGAGAAACGGGATTTGGTATGCAAGTACACAAAGCGAACTGCAGTGTGGAGAACATTAGACGCTTCCAACTTCTGTAGTCTGACGGCGATCCAAGCCAACCAAACCTATCCTGTCGAGAAGACAGGCCAACACGCGGTGAGATCTGGACAATAGGCACTGTCCTGACGTTCGTTTGTGTAGCTTCCAAGTTCCTATGTCTTCCACGACGTATTTCTAGCAAAGCGAAATCCACGCAAGATTGCAGGCGATTAGCGAACGAACCGACTGCCAAAGGCTTCGAGGCTTTTTTTGGTCACAGCTGACAGAAGAGAACTGTTAAAAGAAATACAGCGAAAAGGCAAACATCTTGCAGCATCGAAAGTGTTGCTCATTCGTTTCTGCAAATTTCGTCAAAGATAAGTTTCCTAGCACGTTCACGAAATGTTTGGAACACTAAGCCCATCTTTCAAGTTTTAAAGTGTACACTTTAGCGTGTACACGAGCAACCCGCGCGACAGGAAATCAGCGCTGTCGTCCGAAAACCGGGAGCGAAAAGTTAAAAACTGCCTTCAATTGCCTCGAGCATCGACGTCAGCCACAAACTTCGAACAAGTCGGTAAGCAATTTTTGATTGCTTGACGCGAAAACGTCGAAAAGACCACTGAACAACGAAAACTTTTTAGCCATGTAGCCTAGGCCTATCCTTTTCCGCAATTCAATAAAATACGGAATGAAATAAGACAGAACAGTGACTCACAGTCGGCAGAACTTGCATTGGTGTAGTATTCAGGAACAACAAAAGCAATTCTGCTACCAAGCAGTTTGAAAACGTTCCTTTCAAGCACAAAAACAAAACTGCCTTAACCACTTATTTTCTCTACGCGACACAACGAAAACTTGAACCATACCCTATGAACACTGACACACGTAGACGACCTGGCCAGCAAGCACTGAGACTCGCTTGGTTGGAAGTCGTAACGTTGGATGCGGCTTCGGTCACATGAACGCACGCTCATTCGAAGGGATGGCGGTGGGCAATGTGATCAAGGGCCTGTCTGAAAAATCACCGAAGCTATGACTGTGCTAAGAGCAACAGCGGCGTACAGGCTTTTACCTCAGACAACGTTGGTGCCACGCCGCGACATTGCTGCTGTATTGTTGCGTCAGGACCAGCGGCACACAAACATCGATCCCAATTTGTTGGCTGACGAGCTGTAAGTTGGTGCATAAGTTTTGCGCCGTTGGCGAAAAAGTTCCCACGTCGGCTTGTTGCACGCACAAACAAGCCCAGAGGCGGGACCCGGTTTCCCTTGCAGGATGAAGGACCGACCGGCAAAACCTCGTTTTGCAACACAACACTTTTCGGGGAACAAGTCGACATTTCCGTAGAGCTGAAATTTGATACGTACTCGCCACCTCATGTGGGCTACGTTACACGCAACAAACACCGAATTACCCAAATGCTTCAAATCCAACTCGATATTGGTCTCGTCTGGGCTGTCAAACAACAAAAATATGAATCTGCTGCTCTTGTTGCGACATCAAAACCAAGTGTTGAATTGCAATGCAAAATCAAAATATATTGTTTTGGGACCAAAACAACTAAGACGTCTGCATTTGACCAAGTGTCTGCATTTCACCACACACGCTGCGATTATTTGCAAGCAAAAGATTGACTGCTTACGAATGAGCTAAACGTGACCACAAGTTTTTGTAAACACTCAAGCTCTGTGTCACATGTATCAAACTGGTGGCCCGCGGGCCGAATGTGGCCCGCCACGTCTTTTTATGTTGCCCGCGAAACTTCAATTTTAGGCCTCAGTCTGCTTATTTTTTTGAAACCGTAGTGGTCTATACTTTTACAAAGGCGAACGACGTTATTTGCCATGTTATAACTTGGTATTTTAGTCATCTTGCTGACCTAACGTCTCTTTAGAACAGTTATTCAGTTTTAAGGCTCCTTTCACTGCAACATAACCTTTATTACGTCACAGAAACGCTGTTTAAGCATTAGCGTAGCGTAGATGATCGTTGTTATTTCTGTTAAAACTGGCCCTTTACAGGGCAACCATACAGTTACAACTGGCCCTATGAGGGTAACCATAATGCTAATATGGCCCTCAGTAAAAATGAATTTGACACCCCTGCTCTAAGTGGATCACTGTTGCCAGTTTGGCTTCTTTGAGGCCAATTTGTAATTTTCGGCCTTTTTTAAACTCTTTTGGATTTTCTTTAATTTCTGAAAAAGGCCAAATGGAGTTTGTTTTTTTGCAGTACCTTTCTGATCAACTCGAGTTTTATGTCGGTTTGGCAGATTTAAAGGTGATTTTGGCAGCTTCCTGAACCCTGGCAGGTTTCTGAACACTGTTTCTGGACACAGAATGATGAATCTTTATTGGAAAACCTACACTAGAATTTTATAATTTTTAATTTTGCTGTTTCATGCTCTTAGTTTTACTGTTTCAGGTTACTCCTTAGCAAGACCAAACTTTTCGAGACGATTATTAACTGAGTGAGTTTTATCCTGCATATGTATATATAGTCTTTTAAAAGTGCTGTGCAACTTGTCTGGGTGTTTGAAAGTGTCGCTGTGTATTTGTATGGGTGTTTAAAAGTGTTGCTGTGCTTGTATTTCGCTTTTTTGGTGCTTTCTGGCTTTTTTACGGTTGATGTGCCTTTTTTTACTCATGACAACCTGCCTGGCAACCATAAGCGTAGCCAGGGGCGCCTAAGGGGCCATGCCCCCGAAAGTTTTTAGAAAATAGTCATTTTGTGTCTTGAGAGGCGGTACCCCAAACAAAATAGCGTTATTCGCCTAAAATCAAACATTTTGCCCCCCCCAGTTTGGGCTCGCTACGATAGTGTTGGCAACCCTGATGTGAACACAGTCTACGCGACTGAGGCAGGTTTGTTACAGGCAGCATGGAAAGTGTTATAAGGCGTTGCAGGTCAAAGTCAACTGCAGGATTGTCTTCAAAGTCGGTTGTCTTCTCCGTCAAAACTATCTACTCTCTTCCAGACTTTCAACAAATAAATTCGTCAAATTCCTACAGAAGTTTCAAAGTAATTTCTTACGTTGTTTCAGCTCCGCCAGTTTACCAACGCTCAGCGTTGAATGTTGCCGACTGGCGGTTTTGCTTACATTTTCTAAGACGCGGTGTGGCTTGCTATAAACTACAGGCGCTGTACTTAACACACGCGGAAACCTTTCAGGCAGCTGACAATCTGTTGTTGCACCATGGGAAATTTCATTGTATGCTTGGAATAGTCGCTGACGATTGCCAGCTTTGCAAGTCTGATTGAAATGTAGAAAAGGTCCACTGTTAGCAGCAGCCAACTGATTTCAGACCCTGATACGATATCACAAGACACACCTCTGTGGCCCTTTACCGTGTTACATGTAAAAGAACTTAACCTGCCCTCTATATTTGTGAAAACAACCGTAGTAAGGTACTGGAATGTTGAAGACAAAATTCTTCCTATTTTGTGGAATTTAAAGAGAGAAAGAATGATTTCAGATCCCTTAGCGTTTTTGTGAAAGACTAAAATTAAAGGTAATCAAAACATTTTTGTCATCCCTTGTGGTGGGGAGAGTATTCATTCGGATATTTTCCCCAAAAAAGTTGAAAAAAATCTTACACCTTGGAAGCAGTGTAAGAAATCAATTTTTAAGGCTTCGTCACGCCCAAGACTTCAAAACAAGCCATTTCCGATTTGCGTGGGACTACCTACGGTATCCTGTTTCTGAATGGACATCTCAGTGGCCTCCGGATTGAAGCATACACTGTAGTTTATTTTTTCTTGTTGTTCTGGACTACACTTAAAAGCCACCATCGGCAAGGCGCGCTGCGATCACCTGCGAATAAAAACACCTCTGAGGAACTGCTCCATAATTGCTGGTACTGACTACTGAATACAACTCAGTCAGTGCGTTATAGACAGTCTATCCGTGCTAGTATAAGCTTTCATTACCCTGAGTGAAATTCACGATAATTACAAACAACTAAAATGTTCTTGGACAGCATGCTTCTTTGCAAACCAGTAAACCAGCACACCGCAAGTAACCGTTGCCTTATAACACATTTCACTAAAAACAACTGTCCACGCTTTTTGCAACTCCTCGTAATCCAACTCCAACTAACGTTTGGCAATGAGAATAGGCTTTCACGTTGCAAAGCAAAATTTGACCAAATCCATGACAAAGGGATAAATGACTCGTTCCTCGCAAGAAATATTAAACTACGACGATTGAAAACAAATTTCAGTTGGCATTGGTCTTGTTTTTGTCAGTGGCGAAGTTACAGACATCTTTTATACCCTCGTACACCTCCGACTCATATCAGTATCACCATAAAAACTTAAAACTGACATTTCACTCTATGCCTGCTGCTTGTAAAGTATGAACCTAACTACCTATGCAGGGATTGCTGTTACTGTCATTCACGCAGCGCTAAGTCCTTAATTACAGCAACACCTGACCCCGGTCACCTGCGACACAACATTACGTCGAGTGAAGGTCGCCAGTTTTTTTGCAGAAGCGGCTCAAACCATTTGCGCAGAGCTGTAGCGGGCTACCTGAACTGCTGTCCGCACGACATCGGTTGTTTTGCGTGCTGTGACGTTTAAATACAGTGAAACTTCTTCGCTTCCTGCAAGTTTCAGGTCAAAGTTCATTCCTTGAAAATGACTGCTTTTGTTCTCATCAGATGTGCTACGTATCGTAACTGGTTTCGCAACAGCTGCCAGCCAATCAATGGGCCCTTCCACTCACTGGAGCCACTTTGCAGATGAAGCTGCGTGACAGCGTATTTCGCAATGCGTGCCGCAAATCATTACCGACGTCTGACAGCAAGGCATTAGGCTGCCGCGTCTTTCCGGTTTAGTTTTTTCAAAACTAACAGTAAATTTTCGTGTATCTTCAGAAGCACTCACACTTTCTTCGCACTGTCTTTGCTGTGGTGCTTAGTCCCTGGGTGATGCTTAGAACAAATTCCTATTAATTTGAAAACCAAAAGAATTAAATTCAAAATTCGAAAACATTGAGATTATTGGCCTAACGTACAATTAACAAAACACTTTCATGTCTGTTGAGGTGAAATGTGAAGTCTTTCCACATTCATATTTTGCAAATGTCATGGTTTTGCATTCTATTTTGAAAACAGCTTTTTCTGCTGCAAATGTCGTCTCCAAAATCAATGCATTGTTTTTTTTGTGGTGCCCCTGGCTTTTTCATCGTTTCTGTAAGCCCAGCCAAGCATTCGTGACGGTCTTTAATTTTGAGGTTGAACAGCAAAACCAGGTGTTTGCAAGAGAGTTTTTGCATGAGCAACCAGCCAACCAATATTCCAGACCCTTAAAAACTTTTCATAATCGCTTTCACTTCATGAAAATGCTTTGCGTAATGTAGGGAATCATTTAACAAGCTTCCACATTCGGTAACAACAGGCTGAGGTGGGTTATCGGTAACAAGCAGCATCACAATTTGCTTGGCTACTTTTGGTTTTACAGTGGATGTAAATCAGTGATTCTCAACGTGGACCACCGGTAACCCACCTGGAATTTCTAGTGGTCCACAGAGAGTTCCAGGGCTAATATTGTACATGCCCTTGAGTTCACTGACTTACGAGCAATACAGTTATGACTAGTTGTTCATGACGTGGAAGCATAGCAAAGTGATCTATCGGATATTTTTTTTAAAACATGGCCCATGGGCCAAAAAAGGTTGAGAACCACTGTAAACTGCAAAGGTCTACATTTAGCCTGTTTACATGGCGCATTTCATTGTGGCCAAATTGAGGCTTTTGGTCGATTGTGGCTTTTTATTTGCTGAGTCACGCTTAAGAAAGCCACACTCTTAAACGTGACTCAGAAAATAAAAGCCACAATCGACCAAACGTCACAATTTGGCCACAATGAAATGCGCCATGTAAACAGGCTAAATGTAGACCTTTCGCATTGCGAATTGGCATTTGGAAGCTTTTCACTGTTTTACTGTATGTGCTTACTTGCTTGGGTCAACCCGTTACACTTTCAACTGATGGTGAAAGACTTCCTGCTCGCCTGTTAGGTAATCAACATCCAAAAGGTGAGACTTTATTTCCATAGCACAATTGGGCATTAAATGCGCTATAAATGTGACGTATACAATGCAGGATGCAGAGAGTTCGGTGTTGTGTCTGCAGCAAACCAGCAAACGTATATCTTGCACTATCAGACAGAAAGTGTTTCGATTGGGTCCAGGAGATCTCAAACATCGCCAATTGTTTGAGCAATGCTGTCGCTATTTGGCACACATGGTTAAGGTTGGCAATCGCACAAATAGCTGATATAAAGTGTTTCTAGCTTTCCAACGAGCTTATTTAAACATTGTGTGCCAGATGGAGTGTTTTCATCAACAACTAGAAAAACCCTTTTGTCATCAGTAGGGCAAGTTTTTGCAACTTTTGCAACTTTTTTTTACAGCTTCCAACAGCTTCCTAAATACTCAAAATACATGCAGTTCAATGTTTTGAGCTGTTTCCAGGGTTGTTATATTGCAACTTTTTGCAACATTTTCGATTTTTGCGTG
>Ga0210059_1002182_pt1 | contig 30379 bp, 13 predicted proteins | sample Ectturendosymbi2_FD_188042 | JGI IMG/M metagenome (GOLD analysis project Ga0210059, IMG submission 188042) | Ecteinascidia turbinata endosymbiont from Florida, USA - Sample 2 (SPAdes) (version 2) | ecosystem: Host-associated > Tunicates > Ascidians > Unclassified | place: Key West, Florida...
ATGTTGTCCTCCAATGTCCAATCCACCGACCTCCTCATGGACTGCACGGCCTGACGGTTCTCGACGATGAGACAACCGAATGGCTGCTCAACACCTGCCCCGAAATCTAGCGCGGCCAAGCAGTGGATAGAAGAACTCGCTCAAAAGAAGAAGACTCATTTGTACCCACCGCACAACTCATCAGTTTATCTGACAACAATAACATACGTGCGGCGCACTGGGCGGATCACCAATGGAATGCGGAGTGGTTTGTCAACCTTACGAGATTCCGTACCTTCATCTCCAACACCGGCACCCACCTCCCCGGAATGACCCTCCCATCAGTATGGATCCGGCTTAACCGCCTCCGCATCGTTGTCGGGCGTTTCCGTTCCTTCTTACACAAATCGGGTATGGCCTCCTCTGCGGCCTGTGAGTGTGGTGCAGAAGAACAAACCGTCGACCATGTCCTCCAATGTCCAATCCATCGACCTCCCCATGGAATGCATGCAGCACGGCCTGACGGTTTTGAACGGTGAGACAATCGAATGGCTCCTCAACATCTGCCCTGAGATCTAGTGCGGCGAAGTAGTGGATTGGAGATCTGACTGAAACGACGAAGAAAAAGATGGATTCATCGCGGATGACCGTTGCTGTTTGTTTTGATGAAGTTCTTTATTGCACGTCGTAGATGTTTGCATGCTATGCTCTCAAATTTAGACCGCGAGCCCGTTGTGATTTATGCCTTGATGTGGTGGTCTGCAAGATATGAGTTGTCGAAGACTTTATTTCTGCTAGTTATCTAATGGCTTCCACCTTTTACAGAAAATAAAGAAAAACGGAAAAATAAAGCTGTTGGTGGCACAAATAAAATGTATCGTCGCCAGCGGAATGGCGGGTTTAATACACGTAAACTGAAATAAGCTATCGACGGTATGAACATTGCTAAGTTCAATGGGACGAACAAAGTTGTCTTTTAAATCTTACTAAAGTACCTTAATAGAAGAACCTTAGCGGTTATAGAATGACACGATTGGAGCCCAGAAGCGTGAGTTCCACCCAAGTTATTTTCTACTCTTTTTTATTCGGTTCAATATCGGGAAAAAAAATATTTCAATTTGTAAATTCTGACATGGCAGCGACTATTAGAAGCACCGGTTAAGGCTCCCTTGATGTGGCGCAAAGTGCCACATATCAACAACCGCCAACTTTCGTAACGAGAATCATTTGAGTTTATGACGGAAAGAAAACATTTTCAGTTGCTGGTGAAATTAGTTGAAATAGTTTGTTTAGGTGTGAAATCCTCTTAATTTTGAGTTCCTCCACAGTTTTTTTACTGGGGTTTCTTCAAGCATGTTTGAATTGGCACGCATCAAATTATACCAAATTCACTTCGATAACCCAGGCAGCTTTTATAAAGAGCGCAAGTTTTTGGATTGAACTTAATGCATCGCAGATAGCCAGACTATAGATTTAAGTCCTGGAGGACCACTCTTTTGGGCATTTTTTGGCTAATTTGTGTACAAGAAATTATGCTGTCCAATGGGAAGAAAAACATCACATGGTCTTTCGTAGAACCAATCTCAAATATATTGTCATTGTGGCCGACGATGACCGTCGTCAACTTTTGCAAGACAATAGTTTTTTCTCACTGCACAGCTGTGATACCGTCGCAGGAAAATTCAGTTTATTAAACTTTTCACGAGATGCGTTTACACTCTAGACCAGTCGTTCTTAACCTATTCTCTGCCACGCCCCACCATAAATAATTGTCCATTGTTTTAAGCCCCCCTGACTTTAACTAAGTTGTAAAAGCAAATATATTTATTGGTGAGTTCATTGATCAAACTTTCCATGTTGTAGAGCGCGTAAGGGCTCGCACCCCCCCTGGAAATTTGTTGACGCCCGCTGGGGAGGCGCGCTCCCCCGCTTAAGAACCACTGCTCAAGACAGCTTTTCGAAATTTTTTTCGGTTAAATGCTTCGTGGTTATTCCATGTCTTGTATCAGTCCACAAGATGCTTATTTACAGTTCTCTTCGTTACACATTTGAATGATGCTTAGCGTGGAACTATTTGGCTATTTACCATTGAATTTTATCGTAGAAGTTAACTTTCTTCTATCAGACGCTTTACACAGAACGAGTTTTGGTAGTGAGCTACGGTGATTAGTTGTAACAACATAGCACAAGAGAAGAACTGCTGGTGAAGTCATAGATGTTGTAAAAACGCCAAATAAAGGCATTATAAACTGTTAAATCAAGTGTTTACGAAATGCAACGTTAAAGCGCTTTACATCTTTTCTGGGGGAGAGGGTCCTGTTGTGAGTGAATGATTATCTGAGAATATCTCTTTGAAGTTTAACATTGGCCAAGTTTGAGAATAAACCTTTTGGCTGTGAATTCGATGCCGTGAACTCACAAATATCAACCAGTTGCTTTGATGTCCAGTGTCCACTGTGATTAGGTAATGGTTTCATGGTTGTAGGTATCTCCTTGGTCATTGATAAATTGTCATGGAAAACCCTTGGCTACGGTGATTTTTCATGCATCTTCTGTGAGGTTATTGTTCGTTTTCTTTTTTCGCTTCTAATTATTTTTTGAGCGTCGGTGCGGTTGGTTTTGTGTTGATCAGGGATTTGTGCGTTTGCATGGCTTTTAAAAATCGATCCTTGCCACTGCATTTCCGATGATGCGCATACGCGCTGCTGCCTCATGCTGGCAGCTACAGGAAGTCCAATTTTGTACCTGTTGCATTACTCTTTAAAAGCCTTCAGTCTCGGGGGCAAATTTGGATAGCTAAGATGTGAAATAATCTAAGAAGAAAGACTCGAAATTAGAAATTTGTGTATTTATATTCATTGGCTTCTGAACCCAAATTTTGATTTTGAAAAAGTTCTACTGATTTAGCAATTGGTTTTGGTGCTCTCTTTGTGTGCTGCACAGTGTACTTTCAACGTAGCTTGGCTAAGAAGGTTCGAGTTGTTGATTTATATTTTGATTGAAAGCTAATTGTTTTGTGGTATTTTCTCAGTGAAATTGATTTCAGTGGAACTATACTGAAGAGGTTTATCTAGATTTGAAATGAGTTGATTTGCACAAGAACCTATTTAGATTTCAATATGATAATCACCTTGTGTATACGTTAGTTTTGTTTCAGTCCGCACAATTCGCCTGTGTCTTCTAATTGTTTGATTTATGTTTGGTCAGCCGCAATGGAGCTTATCCTCGCCGACAATGCCCAGTCGAGGATGGCCATCGAAAAATATTTGGGAGAAAAGGACCACATTGTGAGAACGACACAACGTGCTCTTGGTCAGGAGGACCAGAAAATAAATCAGCATCTGAAGGGCAGGGACAAGTCGCAGGAAAATCTTATTGGGCAGATACTGAACGAAGTAAGAATGAGCGCATGCGGCAAGAGCGAATAATGTCCTCAGATTCATTGAAGCCCTTTTTTAAAGTGATCGAAAATTTCCGATTTGGTTTGTGATTGTGTGGTTACTGGTTTACTCCACGACAGAGTTTTTTTGGATTCTGAGGGGGACGTGTAGCAAGAGTTTGCGATACGTTGCTTCCATGTTGTTTGCGCTTATCATTGCCACCTGAAGTTGTTCGTGATTGGACCAAGTTTACGGACTCACGGCATTCACAGTAAAGTTTGCTGTAACATAAAAAACAGATCCTCTACCGATAATTTTGACTCCAGTTTTGCACCTTCATTGACACTTATGAACTTTTTTAAATATTACTGTTTTCTCCGTTGTTAAATTTCTTGAAAATTGCATTCTCGTCATTTCCTGCAGGAGCGTCTGCAGAAAGAAGCCTTCGCTACTTTGCTTTTCCAACGCGATGCGGTACAATCGAGGTTGATGGACGAAATCAGTGAACTAGAACAGCAACTGTCGAATCTCTCAATGGTTGAGGCAAAGAAGACGAAATTGAAAATGGATCAGGATCAGGTAAATTTAACTGGTGTGCTGGCGCCCCTTTGCGAACATTTATTTTAAATGCTGGCGTCAGCGTAACTACGCTTCATAGTCATACCAAATTATTTCTCGTCTGGCGCAATGGACAAAGACCATATGTTTTTATTTCGTAAAAGCTCCCACTATCGCTTTGCCCAATGATTTATGAAGCAAAACGTACACCTAGTTGTGCTACGTAAGGTGAATTGAAGAGCACTTCGGAAGAAGGCAGAAGTGGTTCAAAATTAACGCTTTTTAAAATCATAGATTAATAAATACACGCGGGTTAGTTGCCTAGCACTTTCCTTTATAATTCTTTGCAATGCCTGTTAGAGTCTAATGGCATGTGCGAGTTGATCCGGATCTTCCGTCATTCGTTTGGAGCAAATTGGGTTTTAGGGGATTTGAAAGTCTTTGTTTTGACGCAGCTGGAGTTAAGAGCTAAGCGTCGATAAACTTGGAAGAGTTTTTTGGACCAATGCTTAGGCTAGAATTAAACTTTTGATCTGTATATTCCCGTTCTTGCTTTTTTCAGTGTTAATGTTGAGGCACATTTAAAGTGGTGCTGTAGTACGCGTCTGCACAAATGCTGAGTTTCTATGAAACAACCACGGGCACGTCATAAATCTGCCTTCTGATTCCTCTGAGGTTCGTCATCACTTGTTAATACACAGGCAATACTTTGGACGATTTTGCGAAATGTATCTTGGTTTGTAGAAGTATCCTTATTTGTCGCAGGAAGTCCTGAGGACCCTTCGAACAGAGTTGACCGACCTACTGATGGTGCTGCTTAAGCGTAAAGACGAACATGACGAGATGGTGAAGCAGAGTCTGGTACGAGAGAAAATATCTCTGCTGCTTGGTTTTGCTACACAACTACAGCAATTATAGAATCCATGCTTTTTGATAAATCCCATTCCTTTTTTTTCAGCGTTTTTTATCCCCTGTGAATCGAGATGCAGGTTGTTTGTACGTATAGGTGAGCAAACAAAGTGCAGAAAAAACTGTTTAGTAGAACGACCAGCTCTGTTTGTCCTAAAACTGTTATGTAGACTTGCTTTCATTCAATTCACGATCACTGGCCGTCGCTAAAGGGCGACTCGTGTTTTTCGCCACTTCAACATGTGATTGTGCCGCACGCTAAGTTGTGTATTGGCCGATCAACCTCCCTTAATAATTAGTGGTGCGCACTCAGCAACTTTCTTTTCCGCACAATCTATGTGCTTCGTGGCTTGACGTCTTACGCTCGTTGATTGAATTTTGTACACTTCATGCTGTTGGTACTCACTATAATTATTGAAATCTGTTGAAGTGTTGTGGTTGCCCTTTGCAAATGTGTATTATTCCAAAAATCGCAAATATTTTAATCAAGTGAGCAAACATGTTGCGCCTAGGTTGGCCTCAGCTGACAATCGGGCACATATGACCACGACCTTTGGAACAGGTTAGATTGTTGATTGCCAGCCCATAACTTATTTTGCTGTTTTCTGTTTAACGTTGTGTGCTCTGCATATTGATCTAATCAACCATTTTCGATATTTAACACACTGGTGAAAAGCTGTATTAAAAGAAGGTTTAAAAATAACTATGGGTTAGGTCAGGCTTTCCCAACCTGGGGCGCATGTACGTACCCATATTGGTACATTTACCTATCTGAAGGGGCACATTTAAGGTTAGCAGTTAAAAGAAGAGAAAAATATTTAGTGTAGTAGTTATTTTCAAATATTTACATATCAGTGAATATTATTTTAAAAAATCATTACAGTATATACTTATTGTTAAATGTGATTAGTCGCGATAAAATATTTGCGAAAAGTCGATCAAACGAGTATCAAACATGTTCTGCCATAAGAAATTTTGGGGTACATGCTCACCTGCCGACATGTGGAAGAGATACGTGATCAGAGAAAGGTACGGAACCCCTGGGTTAAATTGTAGCTTAAATTAGCTATGTTGGTGTTTTGAGCTGTTTCTATCAAATTTGCCACTTGTCACATGAAAGGTAAAATGCTGCTCCACGCTACGTTGAGTAATTGCAAAACAGCGTCAACAGTCTTTAGCTGAAAATCCACCCTAGCGGTCGAAATTAAAGACTCTTAGAAAACAACTTAAACTGGGATCTTATGCAACGACGCCGCGAAAAACGGCGTGAAAGTGCAGCTGTTCAAATTCAAAACATCTCGCTCTAGGCATGCATTTAGTAATGCATCTAACGTTCAATTAATTATAAATTTCAAGAGATCGATGAAAAGCTTTGGGGAGTGTTGTGGTATTACTGTGTTGACGGCCACCTGCTATTGGCCATCAAGCATTCCTGCTCAGAAGTTATCTGTGGCAGCGGAGTTAAACCACAACCGTTCACCGTGGGTGTTGGACTCCGACAAGGGTGTGTGCTGTAACCACTCCTCGTCATAGTCTATATGAATTGGACAGGCAGTCATAGCCGTGTCGACAAGGGTGTCACTATTGGAGTTGCAGGATCAACCGTTTGCTTTCTGCGGACGATTTGGTTCTGCTTGCATCCTCTGAGCATGGTCTTCAACATGCACTTGATCGGTTGTCAGCTACGCGCGACCATGCAGGAATGCAAAGTAGCACTAAAAAGACGGAGGTATTATGTCTCTCCACAAACCCAAGCCAGTGCGGGCTGCAAGTACGCGGCAATACACTGCAGTAGTCGAGAAGTTCAAGTACCTTGGGGTGGTATTCACGAGTGACGGAACAGGGAGGTTGACACACGGTTTGGTAAAGCAAACGCAGTTCTGCTTGAGCTTGATCGCTATTTGGTCACAGAACGGGAGCTTTCAAACATCGCCATGCTGTCAGATTTCAAATCGGTCATTGCTCCGATTCTCACCTACGGTCATGAATTCTGGGTAATGACCGAAAGAGTGCTATCTAAAGTACAAGCGGCCTAGATGGGAATTTCCGCGAAGAGTCCATGGCGTGACACTTCGCTACAAAGTGCGCCACTGTGAAATTTGCAAAGCCCTTAATGTCGAACCACTTCTCCGAATGGAGAGATCACAGCTACGCTGGTTGGGCCATGTGTCCACAATGTCCCAGGAAAGATTGGCGAGGCAAGTCCTGCTGGTTACACCCACGTGAAAGCAGCCCATAGGTCGACCAAGGACCAGGTGGTGTGATTACACCTCCGACCTTATTTCGTCCCGTCTCGGTGTAGATCCAAAAGAACTACCTGAGATTGTTGAAAACCGTGACGTATTTCGAGTCCTCCTAGGGCTGCTGTCTCCGCGACCCTTGCCAGAGGAAAGGCGGGTATGAAAATGGCAGATCGAAGAGATCCGCATTTGTATTCTTAGCTTTCAACATTTTTTTCTACTTTGTCGATGAAGTGGTGAGCTTATATTTGGATATTTTCATGTTATTAGGTGTTGTAACGGAAAATTTTGGGATTTTGTTTTTGGTGTTGAAGTTATCTTAAAAATGTTTATGGATTTGCATGGGTTCATGTTTCTCGCAACGTTGCGGAAAATAATTCATATGATTTTTAAAAAATTGTCATTCTATCACCGTCATAGTCATGATGTTCGGTTCGATGCATCATTGTTAAAATAGCAGCTCATCCAACGAATTGTTGGCTGTACAGAAATATAGATGTATTCGCGAAATGTTTCTACAGCCATCAAATTCTGGAAAACTGTGCGAATGAACTTCTACGCTGATTTGAAGTAAAGCTTAAGCGATCTTCTAGGGGAGTTTTTATCCAACGAGAAAGTCAGCTGCATGGCATCCTCCGCTTGTGATGTCACATTATGTAACGATGATGTAATCTGTTGCTCAGCATAACTGCATTGGGCCTTTTAAAAATGCAGTTAATTTTAAGCTCGAGAGACGCGTTTGTCACTCCAGTTATTCCAAAGCTCCAATCATTATTGTAAAAGTTTTTGACTGAGATCGTGAAGACAGTCGTGTGTTAGTGCTGTTTCTAGCTTTTGTTAGCCGTACGAAAGATTTTCTTCTCCAGATGTGGCGCAGTTTTCCAGTGGTGTTGAAGCCTGTTCTGGTATGCTGTTACTCAGGTAGTTCGACAAATTACGATAGCACGAAAAATGTGACTTCGGCTTTACAGGTCGAGATGGAGAAGCAGAGAGAAGACGACCAAGTTGATTTCTGGCTGGTCCAGTATCAGAAACTTCTCGACTCAAAGCCCCAGCAATTGATCCAAAAGGTTAGAGCAGGAAATGTCATGTGTGTGTTGATACCATCTTGTGATATTTTACTGCTGCGTTATGTATGCGAAGCACGCATTCGATCATGACTGTCAATGGTTTGTGATTTTCGCACAAAGTTTTTTTGATCGTTTTCGTCATCCAAGTTGACCGACATGGTCATCACCTGGACGATTACATAGCTAGGATAATGCAAGCGTAACCGCCGATACAAATGTCGCTGAGACTTCATGGTTTACTTTACAGATAAGTTGAAGCCTGCACGAAATACTCCTGTAAAGCAACTGCCTGAAAAGCAGCGAAAAGTGTTCGCTACTAAAACTTATTTTGCGTTGTAAACCGTGCTTGGAATTAGGAATCTGTTTGACAATATTGAAAATTCTTTGTGGACATCAGTATTCTGTAATGTTAAAAAAAACAGCGCGTTTTGCGAACATTTGCTCGTAAAGATGATTCCGTTGCCAGGTTAACGTTGCCAGTCTGTTTGCAGCAAATCACCACGCTAACCAGTTTTTCGCTTCTGGCTTAGAGCCACTACATTCCTTCCACTCCACAATGCTTGTCTTGCTGCTTTGGCAGGAGCAAGGACTGGACACGCAAGTTATAAAGATCTTACGTAGATCTGGCGCAGAACATCACTCTCCGGCGTTTGCGCGGCACAAGATCACAATTGACAATATGCTCTCTATGGACGATGCTCGGCTGCTCAGAATAGGCGTCTTCGAAGTTGGGTTGCGACAGAACATCCTCAAGTGCGTTCTTGCAGAGTCTTTCCCACTTCTGATGCTGCCACCCACCTGTTACGCAGCAATAATCCTGTTATTTTGGCAAAAAAGCTCATATTTCAGAACTCGTGTTTTGGGCGGGGAGGGTTTCGAGACATTTATTATTCGCTATTCAGGTCTAACCAACACTGCATTAAATTTTATTTGTTTTTAAAAGTTGGCCTGTTTTTGTACTTGCAGAAGGTATAGCTTTGTTTACTGCCCAGTCTTCCTGGGTAGTAAGATGTCATTTCCCTGCGAAAGCTCTGATTCTTAGCTTTAATCAAATAGTTTAAGTTATGTAGCAATATGTAGACATTGTTTTGTTTGTAATCACAAGAAGATTGCGAAGATTTTGTTTAAAAGTCAAGAAAAAGGTTTAAGTGTGCGTTTTCAACTTTCCTTACCAAGTTGAAAGTTTGCCAGCGATGGCTTCACTTGCAGAGAAGTGGAGACAGCCATCGTCGAGAAGAAGTATGTCTTCATTCCTGAGAAGATCTCACCTGCGGAGATCAGCGAACCTACTCCACCTTCGACCTCTGAAGTGAAACCCGCGGTCACTCCCACCTCCCCGCCTCCGGAGGAGGTCGGCGATGAGACAATGGACAATGAGTGCGTGGTATGCTTGGATAAATCGGTAAGAAGAACGTTTAGTTACCACAAAAAGATTTTTGCCTGTGATTTTATCGTTGTGTTGCTCACTGCTGCCATAGTAAGCTGGTAAGATGTCTGCATGCAGCAGTTTTGATTGCGAGAACTGACATGTTTCGACGCAGTTGGTGCTTCCACCCGGTGCGCTAAGACTGTGGCTCAGGGGTTCCCAAACTGGGGTACATGTACCCCTAGTTGTACATTTGCCTATCTGAAGGGGTACATTTAAGGTTAGCAATAGAAGGAAAAAAATATGTTTATACATTATTCATTTCAACTTATTTATATAAAATGAATTTGTCCGAACCATTTCATGTTACTAATGGCGTTAGACCAGGGGGAGTATTGTGTCCATACATTTTTGCTGTATATTTAGATGATTTATCCCTTGAACTAAGCAACATTAAAGCTGGGTGTTATATTGGTAAAATCTCATTGAACCACTTGACGTTTGTTGATGACATTTGTGTGTTTTGTCCAAATGTACGTGGGTTGCAAAGAATACTAGATGTGTGTCAGGCTGATGCATGATTGCATGAAATTATTTTCAACTGCAGCAAAACTTTTGTATGATGTTTAAGGCTGAGACCGCAAAAAGAACGGTCATCCCGTTGCTGACACTGGATGCACTAGAAGTACTAAAATGTTTCCCACTACAAATATTTGGGGATTGTGTTAGATATTGAGCTTTCAGATGACAAAGACATTCAGAGGCAAATGCGATGTCAATATGAAACAGTAAACAAGCTGCGCGCTTCTTTTTCCCGATGTCCGAACGCAGTGAAAAATGTACTCATTCGTTCTTTCTATTGGTCCATGTATGCATCATAATTATTGGTGTGATTTCAAGAAGGCATATATCCCCTAATTGCGTGCGGCCTATAACTTTGGTTGCAGGGCTCTGTACAACCTGCCGTGGCGAGGGAGTGTCAGTAGTTATAAAGTTCAATGTAATATTCCTACCTTTGAGGCCTTATTTTAAAAAATGTGTACCTGTTTCTTGAACGATGCCAAACGTCCAACAATGTATGGTTGCGCGCTTTGATGGAGTCAGATTGTTTATGCCAGTATTAGTCCATTTTCATTGAACACTACAACCGCATTTTACTTTGTGACAGAGTGCCCGGACGTTACAGTGTTAGTTTGAGGATGTGTGCAGGCCACAAACCATTCGAACTTAACCAGGCCTTAGTCAAGGTTGGACTATATTTCTTAACATGCGATTTTCGCGTCCAACTGTGGATGCAGTGTTGTACCAAGTGTTACAACTTAGCCAACAACTATGCTGAGAAAGTGTCTGTAATGTAGTGTTGTACGAAGTGTTACAAGTTAGCGAACAAGTACCGGTATTCCTGTCGTCCCACCACCAACGCCGATACAAAATGTTCTGTGTCTGTTATTATCTATCTGTGTTGTGCAGATAGTGCGTGCTTGTGCTCTATGGACTTCATGTCTGGTTCAAAGATTAAAATATTAAAATAAATAAAATTTTAATATTATTTTCAAAAATCATTGCATGCTTATTAGTAAATTTATTGTTTTTGTCTTCATCAGCCTTTTTATTATAAAAAGTTTCAGGGGCATGGGCTTCGGAAGTGAAAGCCAAAGCCGCACCAGGATTTTGAAATTTGACATTTTCCCATCAATTTTTGCAAAAAAAGGTTGTTTTCTTAGTTTTGAGTGGTGAAAATGTAATTTTGCCACTTTTGGCCGCCCCTGCAAAAATATTTTTGGCCCACCCCTAGAAAATCCGCTATTGGTCCCTCCCTGGAGAAAATCCATCTGCTGCCCATTTTTAGGGGTACACGCTCATCTACCGATATGCTGAAGGGGTACACGGATGGGAAAGTTTGGGAACCCCTGCTCTAGCTGGATTTAAGACGCAACATAATTTTTTCAATAACTGAGTAAATGGGAATCATACAAACGAAAAGAGAAGATTTTAATTAAAATAATCTTTCGTTATCAATTGCGCGTTTTGAAAAACAAGGGAAGGTTTTGCAAAGCGTGTGTGACCTTTACCTACGATTTTACTGCCCTTGTCTTAGTTACCAGCTATTTCTTTTATAGAGCGATTGTGTATTCCTGCCGTGCGGTCACGTGTGTTCGTGCTACGCATGCGCGGTGAATCTGGATCAGTGTCCGATGTGTAGAAGACAAATCGAACAAAAGATAAAGATCTTCAGAAGCTGATGGCCATTTCCTTCGCCAAGCAGCAAATGCGTAAACCGCCTATAGTTTGTATGACCAGGACTTAATGCCAAGTTTGTCACGTGCACTTCGGTCGACGGATGCAACTGCCACGTCGATCCTTCGCGTACGGACTCATTAAGCAATCGGATTATTGTATCAATATGTCGCGCAGAATTATTGCGGTATATTTCCCTTTGTCATTCCTTTGTTTGCAACGTCACACTTCCTCAGCCGCAGGTGTGTTTCTGATCTTTCTGCACTTCACACTGACCGCACAATGACGCAACGAATTTGATGTCACGATTTACACAAGACACCTCTTGTCACTTTTAACATATTCCTTACCGGAGATAGATTTTACGTCGCAATAAATAATTAAACGATTCCCTTTGACGGCGCGGTTTTACTGATCGATTTACGTGTAACAGTTTAATCTATTTGAATTGCTCTTGACCTTGGTGTTATGTTGCATCCACATGTCATCTGCGATTTGTTTTTATAAAAAACTTGCGTTATTTTGTCTTGGTTGGTGTTTGTTTTATTATCCCCGATAAGTCTGTGTATGCCGTTCTTCGTTAATTCTGTATATTGATGGTGCGCTTTTGTTCCGACACAGACCTTGTGCACTTCTCTTTTCAAAACAAATTGTTAGTAAAGTATGTGAATTCATGTTCATTTTCAATTTAGCGTTTGATTTGCTGGTGGATTTTAAATGTGCGGGCAACATGGGCATGCATGGCAAGATTGGTTGCGCTGTGTAGCTGGCTAATAGATGGTCTTGTAAGCATGCGATGCCAGAAAAGCACGACTACAGAAGCGGGAAGGTTAACCTGCTTCTTTGCTGGCGTCATCCGTGATTAAATATTCCTGTTCGGGCGCATGCAATCACGTTGCCGTGACAACAACACCGGATTGTCCAAAGGTAAAACGTGCAATGTCAGTGCAGCCACCATTGTCGAACAGTTCTACTTAATCTCTGCAAAGCAATCTGCAAATTTTTCAGCAGGAAATCGATTTCACGTAATTATACGCATCTTCAGTCCTGAAAACTTATTGTTGAAGGGTTGTTTTGACTTGAACTGCAATTAGGAAGTTCGCAGCGGTTCGGGATGTTACGTCCATTGCTGCTCGTACGACCTGCTGTGCGACGATGGTGTGCATTGCTTGGTTGTCTGCCCGCCCGAAACTGCAGCACCGCTGTTCTGCTATAAATACTTGAGAAACGTCGCTGTGTTTTTGAAACTCGCTCAAGTTAGCGATGAAAAGCTGTTAAACTTCGGTAAGCAGACTGCCTAAAACGCCACCTGTGAAATAACTTCATTCTATCCAGTAAATTCGTGTGCAGGTTGACGTCACTCTGTGTGCACTGTCGCTTGGCTAAAGCACACTTGGTCTGTGAACACGTGTTGGGAAAATGCGCAGCAGTTGAGCAGCTGCTTCCGAACACGTGAGTTCGTATTTGGCGATTGCTGCACATTTGAGTGGCTCTCCGTGGAGCAACCCACAACGCTCTGACGACTACGTCGGCCTTAAATGCGCATAAGTGCTACCCTCTTTCCCTCGGCTGTAATTGAGTTGGTTTTGTTCCACTATTTTCTGGGAGTTCGTGCATTGCAGTTGACTGTTTTTATGTGTTTTGTTCGTCGACTTCGTACTGTGCATAGCAACGCGTGGACTGAAAATCAGTGAGAATTCCACTTCTGTCGGCAGTCGCTACGCATAGAACTTTGTTTTGACAGGGTACGGGCTAACCGACATACGCAAAGGCAACGTCAACATGATCCATAATGCGGTTTCGTTTCAGCTTCCCCATCAGAACTGATATGCCCTCAGTTGATGCCCAAGAATGTTTTTTCAAAACTTTTTTACCGGTCTGCGACATAATTGGGAAGTTACGAAGGCTTGTTTTCATTTGTATGCGATTGATTACTACATGTGCAAATTACCGGCATTCAATAATCTTTGGTGACATTTTGTAGAAAATCAAAATGGAAACAAAATTACACCACCCAGTAAAATTGCGATGGTTATTCCTTTTTTCCACTACGTATACAATGTCTGTGCAGTATTGTCGCCACCGTCCATTGCACGTTTCTTGTGACTTATATTTGTTAATTTTTATGTTGCTTGCCGATGTATATGTTTTTGCAGCTGGTGAAAAGAAGAGCGAGGAATAGTGAAGTACTTTGTTGCAGGTGATCAATTCTACGAAGTTCAGTGCCTCTGAGCATAAATTTCGCGCCTCTGCGTTCTACAAGTCGAAGGGTTTGCTTCATGATGTCGTTGTCTTTGTTATTTTGGGATTTGATTGCCGTGTGCTGTGCTCCTGTTTACTGGTTTACAAATTCAACTTGCGGCAACAATGTGAGAAGAGTTGGTCCATCGCTATCGTTCTTCTCCGAAAGAGAATAAATCGCTGCGCCTTGTACAGCGTTTCCTACGGTCTTTTGATCCATGTTATGAGCTTACCGCAACATGGTGGAGTGTCGCGCTAACTTCCAGTCCTAAGTCCTAAAGTTACTGTTCAAATAGAAAACATCTAATCTCAACAGCGCATGAATTTTACCATAGGCTTGCAAGAAAATTGGCTGCAATTACGCATTTCGGAGCACTGGTACACTGCGTAAACTTTACTCCACTGCGTGCCTTTTGGTTCTTTCGCATTGTTCATGGCGGTGGCTAATGCTGGTAGTTACGAGCTAATAATATTGCCGCAAGCACAGGCTCAAGTTATGCACATATCTCTATGAAGCTCGACAAGCTCTGACGTGGGAACCAGAAACACGAACACACCTGCTCAAGTACTTGTCAGGTTGATCTTCTCAGAAAATTTTATCCCTTCTTCAAACATGAGCGTATTTTTACTTTAACAGAACCACCTTGAGTTAGGTTATGAGATAAAGAAGGGCAGGTACTAACTATTATTCGTATAGTACCTCGGCAGTAGTTAGCATTCATGTTTCACAGAAAAAGCGGGTTCTGAAAAACTTCAGTTCGGTCCAAATGCATTCACCAATCCTCGCGTTCAAAAAACATTTGTACTGTGAAGCGTGAGTTGATGATTCCAATGCAGTAAGAAGTACCACTTCGTACTCGACGGAAAAATATGAAAATGTAAATGATGTAAATAGTTTTTATGTAGATAATACCTGCGCTATGTATTTAAATGAGGAACTATATCATTTTGGTTTTCTGGTTCTTTTGCTAGGTTTGGAAGTTTGACTCAAAACTTAATGTTTAAAGAAGCACTCCGCATGAATATATTGAGGTGCCATTTGTGTGTTGCTGAAAAACATACTGGGTAACGACAAGTGCCGAAGTGGTGGTTTACTTCTGTGGTACCATTTACAAGTATTTAACAAAAATTGGGAGTTCTAGGGTACTGGCTATAAGGGACAATTGCAAATGAAGGGGTTACAGTAAATTCTCAGACTTAGTGAACATAAAGTAATATTGTATTTGTGGAAAACAAGTTGGAATTGTTTGACAGCCTACATCCCAACATTTGAATTGTTGTAAATAAAGGTATTTGTTCGGATAGCAGTTGCATGGGTGGGAATCATTTTGATATCGAATAGAGCTGTGTGCTTGTTAAGAATAGACATCTTTTTGATGCAAAGTCAGATTTCGTACACATTTCTCTTCTGACGTTAAATGACAAGTACTTCCTTCTCTTTCTCCATCCAAAACGACGACCATCGTCCTCCAGCATTCTTAGTTTCTTACTGCTATTTGGGAAAAACGAGTTTGTCATTTTTTGAGTTTTTGGTTCTATTGATGCAATTGCATACGTTGTGTTTTAATTGCATCGTAAGTGTTTTGAAAGTATTTTCCTAGTGGCGGAGCTCATGCTTTCAAACATCTGCTTTCTGATAACACGACTTCAGATCCTTGTTTACATTTTACGGAGGACAAGAATAATCACGTTGTTTTACAGCCAACAGCCAATCATAACCTATACTCTGCGTACAAAGAGGATTTTCAGTGCAGCAGACGTGGGAAGAAACTCACCTGCTACATGATCTTTGCATTACTTCTTCCATTTAAATCCAGACGCTAGTTTTTCAGACGTAAGCTTTCAGCACCCGTTTAGAGAATCGTCAGGTGATCATTCAATAAAGATGGAGGTGGTGTTTTTGTAAGTGCAAAAGCAGAGCTGCGCTTTCAGTTTTTCACGAAAGGCAAGGCAAACTTACAATTTACCGTGAAACGGACGGAAATGCAAATGTCTAGTCTACTTTAGACTCTTATCAGTACAGTAGCAACATGACAATATGGTGCATCTGGGCGTGGAGAGATTCAGGCCGTCGACATGAAAGCGGTTACAAAAAAAGAATGAAAAAGAGAAAAACGGTACTTAGTTGATGTTCAATTTCCACTGACAAAAAGCTCGCAACAACGCAAGGCCGCCAGATATTGCAAAACTCCGATGAAAAGCAAGATTGACAGTATTGGATCCTACGTTTGGTTGTTTTTAATAGATTTCTCGCAGACAGAGATGGCTTGTTGAAACTCTATACATTAGTTAAATCAGCTAGAACAGTTTCTCGCGAGCTTCTCTGGGATAAACGTGTCTACATTGGGCTTACTTCATAAGGTTAACTGAGTGTGTTGTGACAATACTTTGCTTCTGCGCAAAACTTGTCTTCATGCTGTTTATCATCGGCCTATGTATAAGCGTACGGGAAGGCGTTTTACTAGGAGGAACAAATTGCCGTGAAAATAACAATTTGCTCTAAAAACAAACAATTTGCCCTGATGCCCTGAAACTAACTTTTTTAGTTCAACCCCAATGGGGCCCGGAACCTCTTATAAATCTGTTCTATACAGTTGAATTCCTTTATAACAGCTTCGTCTGTAGCGTCAATTCGCCTATAATGTTATATTTTGTGCGGTTCCTATGGCGTCTTTTACATGCATTTCAATTCGTTTGAAACGTCAATCCGGCAATAACGTTCTTTATGCAATCCCTTCAAGGTGCCGTTATAGGCAAATTCTGTAGTTACCTTGCTTGTTACCTCAATGGGGTGAAGTTCCTTGCATGTGTTCTCCCAGACAAACTTTACGGTAATTGCCTTTACTGATGCAAATATGTACGTGATTTCGATGGCGCAATGCAATGTTTTAAAAGCGACGATTCCGGACCGAAGGGTCTGACCGTGCACCTGCCTGTGCTATCGTAAGTGCTGTGCACTTGAGGAAGACACGCGCACTCAAAGGGATTTACCGAATTCTTAGATAAAGCTGTTGACCTACCGACATCCGATTGTTTCGATTTTTACAGAAGACGAGGGCTTGGTTTAGATCAGCTATGCCCAACCCGCGGGCTGCATGCGGCCCAGTCGAAGGGTTTTGAGGCCCAGTTTAGGTTTTTTCTGTAGTAAAAGTATCCTATATACTAACAACCTGTCCTTATTTTGGTAATCCTGAATTTGACATTTTTGATGCAGTTGGTCTTCAGTGCCACTTTATCACGTCTGTTACCATTGCAATGAGGATTCGAACGCTTTCAGTACATTAGCTTAAGCTAAAATAATTTGCTAAGATCAAAGTAAGCAATTCAATGTGCGGCCCTAATTAACATGTCATTCAATGTGCGGCCCTGGTCCAGATGGTGACATACCTTTTGGTTCAGTAAGTCATTTGGGTTGGACATAGCTGGTCTAGATCAAAGTCATATAACCAGTCACGTCTCTAGTCCAGATTACAAACTAAACTAGCCCAACTTACACGGATCACCCCCCAGTGAATATACACTGAATACACTGTATTGAACATTTTTTCACCATTCAACAGTTTTGAACAACTTGCACTTGCCCTGAAAAACAGAGTTTTCCTGAAATTTTTCACTGCAGGCCTATTGACTATATACTTTTTGTCATTCAGGATTTTTGAGCAACTTGCGCTTGCCCTGAAAAACAGAGTTTTCCCTGAAAATTTTCACTGTATTGAAATATTTTTTATCATACAGGATTTTGAGCAACATATGCTTGCCCTGAAAACAGAGTTTACCCTGAAATTTTTCACTGTATTGAAAATAGTTTTTACATTCAGGATTTTTGAGCAACTTGCCCTTGCCCTGAAAAACAGAGTGTGCCTTGAATTCACTGTATTGAATACATATTTTTCATCATTCAGGATTTTTTAAGAACTTGCGCTTGTCCTGAAAAACAGAGTTGCCTTGAAAGTTTTCACTGTATTGCAACATTTTTTATCATTCAGGAATTTTGAGCAGCTTGCGCTTGTCCTGAAAACAGAATTTGCCCTGAAAATTTTTAATCGGGGCTGCCGCCTCGTACGCCTATGGGCCTATGGCATAGAGGATGAAAACACTATATTTTATATTATTTGAAAAATGACAATTTTAAAACGGTATAAATAAGCCTTGTGTCCACTGAATGGATTGTGCTTGTTTGGTTAAAAAAATAGGGGTTACTATTACTATAAAAAAGGAGTTTACGTACACGTAATCAGATCGACACCTAGATGATATTTTCGAGGGAGGCAACATGGTGCCGCATGAAAACGTTTGCATCCGAAAAACAAACCTACTAAAAACGCTAGAAATCGCGGAAATTTAACGAGGAGAACTTCTGAACTACACGAAAGAGCTATAAATTCCAAGAAAAGATCGCAATGCTATTTGTTCTTTTAGGGAATGTAGGCATTTCCTACATTCCCCAAAAGAACTGTTGAAGATCTAGGGCAATTGTGTAACCAAAGTCGGCACCACAAAAGATAGATTTTGAGGGGGCACTACACACAAAAGGGGCATGATTTCACGCTTTGACAAACGGTCAAATTGTTCACACTTTTGTGGGGCCCCAAAAACTAAGATGGCCTAGGGCCCCGCGCTCCCTAAATCCGTCCCTGATTGCGGGGCCAAGGAAAAAGTAGGGGGACAACATAAGTGTAAACAGACCGAATTTGCCTGGGACGAAATTTGCAGCAGTTTCTATACTGTTGTAGCATTGTAGCAATATAGACACTTTTATTATTCCATAGGGTTATATGAGCAACGCACACATTTACGGAAGGTTCCATTACAGCAAAAGGGTTGAAAAACACTGCTGTACACAATTGTGCCGACCCCACATAAACGCAAACAGCTCCACGAAAGTGAAACAATTGACATGAAAGCGAAATAGCTCCAACCACGAATTCCATCTTGACACAGAAACAAGTAGGCTATTGACAACCAACTAGTTTCGTCAAAATATTCTTACTGCAAACCAAATAAAAAACAAACCGTCTGCCAACGGATTGGACACTACTGACTTACCCGTTTTTGTGGCAGCTTATGGACATTTTGTGATTGTGGTGTAACCATAACAATGTTATGCAACTACTATTACGAGTGTAATGCCCATCTGCAGCGTGGATAGGGTAAGGACTATTCAATGCAGTGCGCAGTTAACAGCAGCGAGGTTTCGGTAGCAGTTGCACCTAAAGTAGCATAGCAGCACCGCAAATAAGTGTTCATCGGCGTTTAGGGTGAATACTTGATAGCAAGATGTAGCAGCAGGCGTAAAACTTATTTTGCAGAATATTCCCAACAAAGTCGTTCATTTTCATATTCACACTATTCTCCTCTGACTGATTCTCGAAAGCTGACTTTTCAACCATGCGTTGATTCATGACTCACTTGTCACAAGTCAGTGGTTCTTAAGCTTTTTTATAAATCTTATCCATTTTTATCAAACAAGATTACCAGATTTACCCCCAATACACTCAGTGATGCTTATTTTTTAAAAATATTAAATTAACCAACTTCTAAAGCTTAGAATGTTTCATAAAAGTTTACATTTGCTGCAATTTATGGTTCAGTAAGTTTAACATCTTGGAATATGAATTTACCCTCAGGAGTAAATTTACCCCAAGGTGATAACCACTGTCATAAGTGAAACACGCACTAACTCTAAAAAGATTCAGACAAATAGACAATGAGCAATATAACTATCACACTGATCCCTGCACAGTCTACGTTAGAATTTGATATCATCATCACCTCAATGTAACTTAATCCTTCGATGTCGACTGTCAAATTCATCAACGAAATCATCTAAATCTATTTGTCAGCTCGTACCTTACAACTGAAAATAGATCAATGTTACCCACTTTTTCATTGGTAATAAAATTTCTAGATGTTTTCACAAATTTATTTTTGAAAAACTTCTCTCGCATGAAGCGCTGGTGACGGGAAGAGTTACAGCTACCAGTGCAGTAACAATCAAACGCAACTTTTTATGTAGCTATCAATGACAAAAATTGTTCGAGCAATATACGCAGCTTCGACTTCTTTCGAAGCAATTTCTTTGCCAAAGTTGTTTCATTGCTTAAATGATTTTCACTAAATGAATATGATTTGCGAATTCTTTCAAGTGTTTTTTCTGATAGAAAGATTTGACCTCCGGGACAAAGAGATGAAATACGCGAAAGAATTGCTTCTGAATAATTACAGAAAATTCTATGAAGTTGCAGGAAATGTGTGGGTAGAGTTAAAACTGCAGTCGCAAACCACTTATGTAAGATGTTTCGCAGTCGTATACATAAGGGAGCAGAACGCAATACTGGAGCCAGGATAAATTTTGATAAATTTACTGCAACCAATTCTTAATGCTTTCACAAACCTTATGCTATGAGGACAAGCAACAATCTGCTGACAGTAATATAATCCAGGTCCATCTCACACTGAAATGCACGAAAATCAATCTGCCCATTTCTGCGACTGTTTCTTAGCTTCGAAATCAATTTTTCAACACCACGACCGTGGTCTGACTAAATTTCACGCAAGATCCGAGCAACCACTGGTATGTGTCGTCAACTCTAGTTACCCGACCGTCAAAACAACAACACAACTTATCATGAATTTGGGAAATTTGATGCAGGCTTCAGGATTTCTAAATTATTGTTTAAAATATTGCTGGCCGAAAGTTATTTACTGCATTTGCCAATAAAACGAACTTAAACGGGAAATTAAGAAAAAGTAGGGGGCCAACCAAAAATCTTGGAAGGCCATGGCCCACCCACGCCCCCACCCCTTAGAATCGCCACTGACCGCTTGGAATCAAGCTGTTCAGTTGTTCTGTCTAATGATGCTCATAGGCGTGAAGGATTTTTTCCAGAGGGGAGCTAATAGCGGATTTTTGCAGGCGTAGCCAAAACTATTTTTCCAGAGGGGCCAAAAGTGGCGAAATTTCATTTTACCCACTCGAAACTAAGAAAACGACCTTTTTGCTAAATATTTAATAGGAAAATGTCAAATTTTAAAGGACAGGGGAGGACGAAGCCCCTTTCCAACATCCGTGATGGTGCTCCTTCGTTCATTCTACCATATTAAGTTTAGAAGATGACCGTTCTGCAGTTGGTCACAATGAGAGTTAAATAAATGCGTAAATCATTTCCCACATTTGTAAAAGAACAATCCAAGAACACTATCCGATGGCTAGTGAATAAATGCCAAATCCAGGGCTGCCAATAAAACTTGTAAAAAAACATATAGGCGACACTCACCAAAAAAAATTAAATTTGAACAGGACATTCCCAGATAGACACAAAATGAGATGAATCTTTCTGCTATCTACCATACCTCATCTTCTCCTTGCTAAGTCACAAAAACGGCGAGTGAATATATACTGTAACTTGGCTAACAAACTTTTGGGTCGGTCCCGATTATTATGTCACAGTAACATTGCATTTCTAACGGTGATCTTGCAATATTTACAGTAGTTAAATCTTCTTTCCCAGTGTACTTCTGCAGCTAACCTTTGATATCTGGATCTTGCAACCACTCTACTTTTTATACTTGCTTTGTATACCGCTTCATCTTTTTCTTAGAGCTTGTTTCATTAGTATCTCTGTCACTTGAACTCATTGCAATGTTAGCTATAGCTAATATTTGCAGCTCATACGGTGATAATTGCTTGTTTATCAGTTATGCTATAGTATAGACTGAGGTACCTTGTCGAAATAAGATAAAGGAAGATGAGACTAGAAAGAAATGTAATAAATCATACTCTACCTCAAATTACAGCTACGCGGTTAGATCCTAAAAACCCGAGATCTGCAGAAGAAAAACTTAGAAAGGTATTAAAACCCCGATCAAGGGGCAAATCCCCGGGTTTGGCACCACTGATCAAATCATTTTGAAAGTACCAGAAAAGGATCGCAACTTACCGAACTGCTCAATGTGATCTAATAATATTTTATTTAATGCCATTCATAACAATACAGTCAAGCAATATCTAGAAATTGCTGCGATTTTCATCATTGCTTGAGTGGTCCAATAATGTTCCAAATAACTCGTAAAATACTTTAATTTTCAAATCACAGTAGTCTAGCGTAAATCATTCAATCGAAAACTGTCTCTTAATTGCTCATGACAAATTCAGCGAAATAGTTACTTTTTGGACTAAAAACATTCAATTATAATCAGGAGTGGATATTAGGGAAGGTGAATGAGGCAGTCGTCTCAGGTCCCATTTTGAGTGTTTCGCACTTAGTTTTTGCACTGTTTTGTTCCAAAATTTATTGATCACTCTAGAGCAGGGATGGGGAATCTGCTGCCCGCGGGCGAAATGCGGCCCCTATGAACATTTGATATGGCCCGCGTCATTATTTTCGTTACCCAATTTAGGGTACAAAATCGCGTCAAAGCGAAGCTCCATTAATAAGCAGGCACTCAAGCTAGGATGTCATAAGAAGCCTCCATCCCTCATAATAAGATAAAAGTAGAATTTTAGGACAAAATCAATGGTTATTTGCGCCCGCCAGCGTTAACCACAATTTATGCGGCCTTTGATAATAAATAAGTTCTCCACCCCTGTTCTAGAGCCACATTTAGCAAATTCTGAAGCAAATCATATGTTTGTCAAAATAGAGCAAAATTATGTGCAAATGTGCCAAGAAGGACCCTTAACAAATTTGTTGTGCAGACACAGAACATTTTAAAATCAAATGACTTCAAACAATTTACAATGCGAAATGAACTTTCACGCAGAAGCTAATTTCCAGACAAAATGAAAAATTAATTTGTTTTTAGCGAATATTAACACAAAGACCGCGGGGCCCCTGAAAGCGCGGGACCCGTAGCAATTGCTACATTTGCTACTGTTGTTTATCCGGCACTGATACTAGGTGGTTAACTCAGCTCCTTGCTGAAGTCAGGCACGATAATGTAGTTTCCGTGGTTTCAGCAGGCTTAAAGATCAATAGTACTGCTGCTCAAATTAGTGTAAATTTTCTCAGTCAGTCCTACAGTGCTTGCCTCAACAACTCATACTTCAGGCATTGGAAATTAAAGGTCACGAAAAAAAAGTCCATGGAAGCGGTTGTAGCAGGAGGAGGGGTACTCTTGTGCTGGGGCATAGTAAAGCTTGGAAAATGGTTGGGATGTCCATCCCCCTGATACCCCGTTGAACTCCCTTTCTGCGAGACATCCACATGAATCATGCAGAAATGATTAATTCCTGATATGACCATTTCAATTTCAACAAAAATAAACAAATATTAACCATTACGACGGTAATATACTAATAACCTTAAAGCACGAAACTCTTCAAAAAAAACGAAAGCGTTGCTTTTGCAGTACCATGAACCAGAGATGAACGGACCTGATCCGCAAAATTTTTGAAAATCAAAAATCTGATCCAGTCCTGATCCAACCATGTATGAATACGTATTTTCTTATATTTGATGCAAATGCTTGTCATGAAATGTCACAAGCCTAAACTGCTTAACATTAGATTATAGCAGTGTATTTTAAGGAAAATGTTAGGAACCCGGTATGGACCTGTAGAGACCCGATTTCTGTGATTCTAGGGACCCGATTTTGTCTGATTCTAGGGACCCGATAATAATTTTCTCTGATTGTAGGGACCCGATTTTCAAATCTAAGGACCCGAATCGGGTCCCGAGTCGGGTCCCTAAAACACCTTAAAAAACCTGGACTACAGTAATATCTTATGGGGGGGAATAATTTAGTGGAACATACACCTAACCCTCAAGAAACCTTTCGCCATGCAATTAAGTGTGAGGAATAGGAAATTAGGCTTGGAGGAAGAAAATACGTTTTCGGGGCAAGATTTTCGTTTTCATTCTATGTTTGAAACAAATTGTGCAAACAGTTTTCTGGGCACAACAGAATTTGGTATGGCAAAAAACAATTTGTAGGAACTCCCCTAAAATTCCCGTGGCTACGAGCCTAGTTTCCAACAGACGTTTTGTCTGGCATTGGTGATTTGATAACTTACAAAATGTGCTTGTTCGTTTTCAGGCCGTACGTTGGTATATGCATTTCCCTAGATCTGACGTATGGTTATGGCGCTCCATGGGCCACATACAGCAGAGATAACCCGGCAGACTTACATATCTTTAAATGGAGCGCAGCTGTCCATCTTTCTCTTCACTCAAATGTTGGTACAGTTGTGACACAAGGTCACAAATTTACCTCGGGAGCGCCGCTCCGGGGTTTATTTTCCGGAGTAGGTGATGAAAATGCGGAGTCTTGTGGGACTGTCCGCCCACTCCGCATTCAATTGGTGATCCGCCCAGTGAGCCGCAGGTATGATGTTGTTGTCAGATAAACTATAATGAGTTGTGCGGCGGGTACAAAGGGTGTCTCGATTTGAGACGCCATGCATTTGCACTCGATGGACAAGTGAGTGCTGAGTGGAGCAGGTCTCCAGGCTCCATGGCACGGCGTGCTAGAGACAGTGTAGCTCCTTTGCAACGAAGCTGAGCAGGTTGGATGCCTGCGAGGATTGGAAGGTTGTCAGCTGGTGTAGGACGCAGGCATCCAGACACGATTCGCAAAACGCGTTGATGGCAGGGTCGATAAGGCGTGTATGAGCACTGCGGCACGAGACAGGAGCGCAGTACTCTGCGGTTGACTACACCAGGGTCAGGGTTGCTGTTCGCAAAGTTGTTGCTCCAACACCCCAGCGGGAGTCAGCGAGCCACCTCAGGAGCGCGACGCGGGATGTCAGTTTCTTGCGAAGTGACTCAAGGTGTCGGCGACACGTGAGCGACCTGTCCAACGTTACTCCGAGGCACTTGGGCTCGGAGCAGAAGGGCAGGGTTACGTTGTTGAAGTTGTTCCTATGATGAAAGTATTCTCAGCTTCAGGTCTGTATGCGGATACATAAAAATATGATTCGTGTTTGAAGCAAAGTTTTCGACTTTTGTTCATCCGCACAAAGTTGAATTGGTCGCAAAAACAAACATAAGGCACTTCGTTACTTCATTTGTTGTGTTGAATTGTCAAGGTTTTTCTAACAAAGGAAGCATTAGATAGCATACAAAAAAATTTTTGGATGAGATTATGACCGATTTTTTATTTCATGTACCAATGAATGTGACAAGTTATGTCCAATACTTCTTAAATATTTTACAATGCAAAGCGCCACAAATGTCGCAAACATCTACAAGTGAAACAGAGTGGTGTAAACCTGGTGTGTGATTTAATTGACAATGTTGGAAGACACGTATCAAAACATACAACGTCGTCTTTACTTAAAAGAATTCTAAGAAAGGTTTGCGAAACTTAGTTAGTGAAAGCAAAAATATTGAAAAGTGACGTGTCACAAACATTTTAAAAGTGATTTTTGATATGTGCATAGGATTCACTGCAAGCATTTGATGCTCGATGTTCAATATTGACGTGATAGCGTGTGGCTTTCATATGATAATAAAATTTAGTGCAATATTGAACGATACAATGTAACAGATCTGTTTGCAATCAGTGCAACTTTCAGCAAAAAACACGGTCTGTTTTCTACAAGTATTTACGCTAACCCATGTAAAAAATTTCGCTTTGCAACTTGTTCAACGTTGAACAATGTTTTAGAAGGTACTTAGCAAGGAGGATGGTTCGCATATGTTACTTTTTAGCAATGATAAGTAATTTGTCCCCACAAAGTTGATGCAGTCAAATCAATCAGAAAATTTGTTAATAGGAAATCGATTTCCTTGTGAACAAATTGTTGATTGATTCGACTGCGTCACCTGTGCGGAACCAATTACTTGAACACAGACATGTGCAAGTCCAAATCATCACAAAGTCATGAAATCAGAGCCCAGTCCGTTGACTCCTTGAAAGCTTGCAGCAAACCATCTTACAAAATATTTGTAAAAATATTACAAAATATTTGAAAGATGGTCAAACTTTCTGCAGTAGTCTTTGGTAACATTGTACGTGTTTGACATTGTACAGCTGATCAATGTTTTTTTCAATCTAAACTTAGTCATCAAAAGATGTAGAAACAACTTATGAAAAGTGGGAAAAAGTAGTGTACGTTTTCGCATGAGTCATTACGTTCTTCAAGCCAGCGATGCATTTTGACTCCTAATTAAAGAAATTGGAATCAAACTTTTATTGCAAATTTCCTCCCCCTCGATGTCACACAATAACTGAATAGTAACTTTCACTCCACATGTCAAGCAAGCAAGGAAACATTCGCAATTTTTTAATAGGAAATCGATTTCACGTAACACTATGCATCGTCAATCCTTAAATCTTATTCAAATAGAATCAGTAACTGAATAAGTTTGTGAAATCGTCACCAACCACCGCTTAAATAGTATAACTTGCGTTCCATAGATATGTGGCATTATTTTGTATCGTTGAATTTCTGCTGTAGTTTTGCTTCTCACCCTTTTATATCTGAAGGCATCCAGTATTTAAGGGTTTATGATTGGCAATATGTTTGGTTGATTGCGTTTGCTCGTAAACGATGTAGGCTTTAGTAAAGATACAAAGATGATGTAACAGCAAGCACGAGCAGCTTTTCTCCCAGTAGCAGATCGACAGAAAAACAATCCGGGACACTTGCCCCAAAATCATCACCCAGCTCTTTTTCAGCAATAGGTCCCCTATTCTTGGCTTTTCACAAAATGTCACTTGCGAATAAGTGCAGTTGTTGTGAATTTTCAGGGAAACGAAATGTGTTGGTCAGACAGGGTAATGGCACTGATGTTTTTCTAATACTCCGGTTAGCAAAATCGATGGACTTTTTGTTTGCTTTTCACGTTGCCCCAGTGATGAATTACTCAAATTCTGACATGCTTTTGTGTGGAGTGGAGATCACTGAGTAATACTCTGTTTGCAAATTTTTGAACCCTTTGACATACTTGAGTCAATTTTCAATTACGACAGCGTTATAGAAACCTTAAACGTGTGTTTTGGTGCCCCGACTGCTACTCCTCCAAAACGCCAAGTCTATTCCCGCTACTTGGTTCACTACCGTTTTACTTCCCCAAATGAGCTTCCGAACGCTCGTTGCGCAACAGTAACCTAACAAAAAGACATAAAAAAGTTCAAAACATCAGGGAATGTTCTTTCCGTTGCAATTTGCTTGTGATTGAGTACAGCAAATGGCAAAGCATTCATGCGTGACCTAAAAATGCATAAACCAGCTTTCACGTCATTTCGGACATCGGTTACTGTTCGTTTTGGGCCCAGTTCTAGCTGCGCTGTAAAGCAAAACTTTATGCAGTTATTTTAACCAATCGTGCAACCGTTATATCCTAAATTAGTGGTGGCCAGTTTAACTGCATTTCCACGCCACTTTTACACTTATTCACATGTAAACGTTCCCAGTCCACTTTTTTTGCTACTTGCGTTCCACCGGAAGAGAGATTCTCTACACCTTGTTTTCCAACTTGTCTACCTTATATTATGTGTGAGAACCCAACAACAAAAATAACTCGGTCGAAATTTTTGTTAAATTTACCGATATTCCAAAGGTTTCGCTCAATTTTTTTCCTATTGCAGATTGGTCGGGGCCATTAGATTCGTTTTTATGTTGGGCACACAAATGCCATTGTTTTTTACTTCAAGGATTGCGCATCACAGCTATAATGTAAGCAAATCTTTAAATCTCCGGCTCGACCCCGCAGGTTCTGAGAAAACAATTGCCACGTTTCAGAGAGATATTGAGAAGATACGACGCGGAAGTGTTCGTCACGGCTAAGGACACTTCAAAGTGAAAGGTTTCATGGATCTTTCTTTTTTTCCAGCAAGCAACATACACAATCTTGTCATGAATGTTCCTAAGCTTTTTACTAAAGGTGTCGCTAGTATGTGACGTTGATTGGAATTTTGTAGCTTAGATTTCCTCAACATTGGCCAAATATAATGAAAATCACGGCCAAAGAGAACGATAACTCTTGTTATCGAAACGTTTGCAATATGTCGTTTGTATCGTTTTCTTTGGCCGCGATTTTCATTATAAGGCTATTAGCACTTCCGCTTTTCATGTACCAAAATTGGCCAAATATATCCAGAGATGAGATAGCGTTAGCAACAGGCATTAGAGTTCAGCGGCATACATAAAACAGTAATCGTTTGCAATTGTTTGAACTGCACCAGTCAATTGCAGATCAGACCCCGTCTGGACATGCAATATGTTTCCTTCTAGTGACGTAATTTTTAAAGACAGTATTGCGATATTAAGAATGGGCATACTGTGCAAGCCAACCATTGATTAGTTTCATAAGAACTTTTCAGTCTATCTCTTCGGAGTCAAAAGCGGATCAGCTTTATGGTTGTTGATGCCAACAACCTGTGGAGTAGTGTGTATATATATCCTAAATAACATGGATCATGGAGCAAAGCTATTCTACATTACTTCCTTGATTTCCTAGTTTTAAGTTTTATGAAGTACTAAAGCTTTTATGATAATACTGTATTTTACTGAATGATACTCCATGATGCTACTGCGAGTCTATCGATCTCCAAGTTAGTTATATTCATAGCATAAATTCATAACTAGGAACCAAACAAACCTGTTTACGTTATGCTCATCTTATTATTACGAAAATCATTCAATCGCTGATGGGTTAGCATAAGAACATCAAAACCATTAGCACATTCCTTTAAAAAGTGGTTATTGCAAAAGTATTAATGGAAGTTGCATTTGAGCTAGCTAATTTTCACAGAATGATGTATTGTAAGAGTGGCTGTTTTCAATGTAATAATTTCAAACTTTGGGTGATTTAAAAGTGGCCTTGCTTTATTCTGCGATTGATGGCTTTGCAGGTGAATTGCGTTGACGATAGTTCTCCATTACATTCAAGTAAAATGCTGAAAATACTTTTCGTCATAGCAGTACTTTTGGTCGCCCAAAGCCAAAGTACAGCTAAAGTTAAGCTGCAACCTCTTGATCCTTTGTTCTATGATTTGGTAAGTTTAAATAAGGCGGATGGTTGCATTGAATGTTTTGCAGCTGCGATTCTGGTTGTGGTAATGTTCTCAATTTTTGGTGATGTATGAACAGCACAACTTGAAATTGATTTTTTTTCGCTTACGAAATGAAAATGACTTATGATCCTCAATTCACCGAAACTGCAATTGTTACGCTGACCTCATTCGAACAGTAAAATATAACGCAACGACGTTGAGCTTAGAAAAAACGATCAGGCAGGAACACAAATCACATGAACAAAATGATGGGCAAAAAAGCTGATAGTAATTCCACTACTGCAAATCACCCTTACTAAGTTTCCAAATGCTGCAAAATTCTGCTTGATTGTTCAAGCTGCAACGCTTTGATTGATTCTTACGAACAATGATACTAACATTTTGGAAGACTTTCTAGATATTTCTTGCTCGCTACGCCACGAACGCAGCAGCTACAGTGAATAACGCATCGCAAGTTGCAAAGAGTTGAGCCGCTAATGCTGGGGGCAATTTGTACAGAAATCTTCTTTGCAGAAAATCCCAGTGAAAAATTTTCTGAAAACTACGAGTTCTTAGAAAGAATATGAGGTTTGACTTTAAAAAAGCGTTTTTTGTATACCTTTTGACCTGTGTAATAATCTGTTTTCGGGCAAACAACTAAAGAAACTTGAAAAGTCTTGAAGGAAGCATAGTCAGAAATAAACCAAGTACTTACACAATTTTTCTGTATCCTTCAAGAACTCATTCAGTGTACAAAATGCATAACCGCACCTCCTTTGCTTTGGTATTATTGAGTTCATATCTTCTTGAAGCTAATTTATCTAATGAAACACAAACTACGGCATTGCTTTCGGAACACCACTTCTCTCATGTGGCATGGTAGACCTGAGGGATAAACGATGTTGTTTCAGAAATTGAATGCATGATGTTTTGCAGGACCTTGGTGAGTTGTGTTTCGAAGGAGACCAGTGCAAAACTGGATGCTGTCTTTGGGACCATTACCCTGATTATGGCAGATGTCTCGACAAATCACCAGAGTCTTATGCTTGTCAATCTGATGTAAGAGGTTCAAATAAGTTTGTGTTTCAACTTTTGCGTAGTTTTCAACTGGACTTTACAAACCAGCTACAATGAATTTATGGCATACGGCTAGGGTTTTTCTTAGTCTCGGTGTTCACGTTTATTGGTCGTAATAAGATTTTGATAACTCCAATAAACAGTAAATTTAAATCAGTGTTTCACGCTTTCAAGAAAGTATTCGTAGTAATATATGAAATCGAACCCGGGACCAATAAAGCGATCAGCGAAACAAAGTCTATAATATACGCTAAAACCTGTTTTTACCTAGAGTTAACTCTTCTTCAGGAAAATGTTCCCTTAAATTTATTGGCCCAAAAGTATGGTCTTCAATACCAGACGATATTAAACTTTCAACCACCTTTACCTTTAAATGGA
>Ga0210059_1002183_pt1 | contig 30335 bp, 18 predicted proteins | sample Ectturendosymbi2_FD_188042 | JGI IMG/M metagenome (GOLD analysis project Ga0210059, IMG submission 188042) | Ecteinascidia turbinata endosymbiont from Florida, USA - Sample 2 (SPAdes) (version 2) | ecosystem: Host-associated > Tunicates > Ascidians > Unclassified | place: Key West, Florida...
TCCTGAGACAACCACCACTAAGAGTCGCTTGAACCCCATGATTCTGTTTGTTGCCCCCGACATGGACGGGGGCGCTTCCGGGACATTATTCTGGGACGACGGGGTCAGCCTGGACTCGATATCAAGCAAAAAGTATCTGTTGGCAAATTTCCGCTTTTCTGGAAACTCGCTAACGTCAGAGGTCGTAAACCCTGGCCCGGAGTCGGTCAAACTGGGCACCGTCTTCTTACTGGGCACCGGCAAAAGCCCCAGCTCTGTGACGTTGAACGGTTCGCCGGTAGAATTCAAAGTGATCGAAAACAACGTGTTGGAAGTATCGGTGTCGGTCGATTTGAATAAAGCTTTTCAGCTTAAATTTATCTTTTAAACGAATGTGGTGCGACGACCGGTTCGAAACTTTGTTTTGACTGGAATCAGACGAGCGATCAATGCATGCGTTGTTTCTGTTGATATTTTCTCATGCTTTTAATGGTGTTCAAACTTAAATGATATTGTTGAAGAGATTTTTGTTATATATTGTATGTAACGCGCTGCTTATCCAAGAATATTTCTGATTACGGAGTTCGTTGAATCAACGTGTCACCTTTTCATACCTGCTGTAGAAAAAAGTTTCTTTACTCAAAACATATAACAGGTGCATCAAACATTGAAACAAAATTGATTTTTAGCCCAAAACTGCGTTTTGCGCCACCCTTGCGTTCACTGATCGATGCTTCGGGTTCGCAAAAATTCACAGGTGCGCTTTTAGGACAAGCTAAAAATTCTGTATGGCTACTAAGGTTTTATTCTGAAACGTTTCGTCAACTTTTCGTTCAGCACGAGAAAGTCGATCCACCAATTTAATGAAATGTCTTCGTTGTTCGCGTTTCCTGCAAAGAACCTGCGTTTTTTTCTGTGTTGCGAAAAAAAACTGCGTTTTTTCGCTTTTTGTCTGTATTTGCTTCAGAATTTTATTTAAGACATTTTATTTATCATGTCTTAATTTTATTCGTTGTCGTTTCAGTGCAATAACTCATGGTGGGACCCACAAAAATATTGTTAGTAAAGAGTGGGTCGCAAGCTAAAAGTCTGAAAAGCACTGTTTTAAAAGACACCCACGGACTTTGTTGGAGATCCGTAGCAAAGTTTAATGAAAGAAGCACAAGACGTTGAAACATGCAGCACCTCCGGTCGCGCAACTCAACTAGAATGACCCCCTGAAGGGGTGTCCCTCAATTTTAATCCGCTTGTCTGAGCGGGGCTTGAAAATTTCTGACAAAATCTAGCAATTGCATATCATGATATATTCAGTGACTTGTTTCATCAGCTTTGCCAACGCGGGTGAAGCTGAATGAAGTTTCCGAAGCGCAGCTTTGTCTCGTGAACAGACACACTAATAATCTTGACGAAGATGTGTAGTCACATTATCCAGCATTGGCTTACAGTATTCTTGCTATCTCTTGCGAAGAATTTGTACAGAAGTGTAACTTTTCTGCACCTCAGCAAATTCATTTATCTTTAAATTCTTCTGCCCACAGTTGAGATTCGTCGATTTTGTGAACTCCAGGTGATAAATATTTTGCTTTGCTCTTATCTTTGCAATGACGCTTGTGTTTTGAAATTCGATCGATCAACCTACACAAGCTTTCCTTGATTTTCTCCACCAAATGTGGATGATTTTTGTGCTGTCCCTTTTGGTCTATGGGCATGATACTGTGCTTCTATTTCTTAGCTAGTATTCAGTTAGTTCTTCGTGAACTGATGGCAAAATGTTGCTTCAAACACTTTTTCGTGTATAAGAATTTCATTAATGTTATATTGTCGGAAATATTGCTTTCGCTAATTGCGACTCCGGCACTCTGGCTCAGCCCGAGTCTTCGATTACGATTTATAGCATACTGCAGAGCGTGAGCTTGCTTGCTTTTTATATTTGTGCCACCCAGGCCCGTAACCAGCTTGGGACGCCAGGAGGAGCAAAGAGTTTTCTGAGAGGGGTCTAAATTTTTTAAACTATGTCCAACACATTTTTCCAGGGGGGGCGGAAAATTTGGCAGTGGGGCTTCGCCCCTCCTGGTTACGGGCCTGGTGCCACCACCCACTTCACTGATTGAGGCTGTTACTCGGGCTCGTTTCATTGGGACCAGTCACTGTTCATGTAGCATATATTCGTTCCATGTCTGTCCTTTCGCGAATGTTGCAGGTGACAAGAATAAAAAATACCGTTCGTACTACGCGCTCTCACGACTTCGTTCGATCGCGCTGTACTCGACTCATCCGTTCGAGCACAGAACATTAGATTTGAATTCCAATCCAATGGACAGTTCCCATTTGGGAATAATCAGATCTCAGACTAATATGAATGAGCATAGTACGCAGAAAACTAGAGCAACTGGTGTTATCATTGCGCTGTGACGTACGCCACGCAACAATGGACAAGTTCTCATCAGAACTTCTCATTCATTGTTACGTTACCAACATCACAGAGCAACGATGGTGCTCTTACCAACGTCACAGAGCAACCAGAATGAGAGTAAACGGAAATTTCAGCGCAAACCTCGAACGGTTGCATTCAGTGTTAGTCAGTATAAGTCGCGTGATGAGCCGGAGTAACTCTGTTCACTTGGGGTCGCCCCTGCTTTGGCTGTGATTTTATGGAGTCATTTGGCGATCCGACTGTTTGTGATATTTTAGGTAAAACTTTTGTGCCGTAGAAGTTGGAACAGATTGCAATTCTGGGCATCAAAATCGCACAGTTTTCCAAGCTTTTCATATTTCTTTTTCGCTTTTTTGTTGTGACAGTAAGAGCATTTTTGTAGCGGCAGTTATACACCGAAAATCTGCGCAATTAAATATTCATTACATTTAAAATCTGACTATGTCACTGCTCCTAACAAAAACTCCATCAGTCCGTTCAGCCATAAATTGTTTTTCGGACATTAATTCTTTTTAGGTTCGTGTCTCGCGTCTCGCATCCTTGACCAGAATTATGCTTTCATCTGCACTCAAAAGGGTCTCTTGCACCGGATGTTTTTTGCCTTACCTTCTACCATGTAAAAATGGTGGTCAAGAATAGCAGTCTCTACGCTTTGCTACTAGAATTTCTACACTGAAGCTAACCTTTACGTAGATTATCACGCGTCCAGCGCAAATATTTTCCTGGAAAGAACTCGCAGTAAAGCAAACGGCAGTGCAGGCACGACGCTTTAAGTTCCGCGCCCCGTTAGTTTAACTAACAACCATGACAGGCAATCTGATCCGCAATCTTTGCCTGACCCATATATAAACATTAGCAAATATTCACAAGTCTATACTGCAGCACCGCAGGGTGGGCAATTTGAGAAGGCCGCGTTCAGCAGAGGGCCGTACGTTCTCGAAATAGAGGCAAGGCTCGGTTCAAGCTAGCCTCAACACTAGCATTTACTGTGATATGTTCAGGGGCGTAACAAGGGGGGCGCAATTCCCCGGGCGCCGATTCACTATGGGGGGGCCAAAAAGTCCCAACAATGTCATAAGTACTTTCTTCAATACAGCATATTTGCTTCTAAAAGACCTCAGGTTTAAAAATGGGGGCGCCAAACTTGCTTCTTGTCCCGGGCGCCATCTAACCTCGTTAGACATATATGTTGGAGAAAATTTCAGATTTGAAGATATTTCCTGAGTGATTCCGCGTGCTACTGAAAACGCTGTGGCAGGCCGCGAATTGCCCACCCATGGTGTACCACAATTTCATCTCACCTATGTAGTTTACTTTTTCATTAACAACCTAGTATTTGTCTTTTCCATCTTGTCCAGTTGGAGTCTTGTTGAACGGCCTATATTCAGATTTGGTACTGCCGCGAAGCGATCAGGGCTCATTTCTTGCCGTACGTTCTTCTGTCTTATTTTCAACTTTCTGAGCATTACCCAATGGAGCACTCGTGAAGTCTGTTATCTTTCAAAGAGTTATTTTTCTGGCAGCAAATGTTGTTTTTTCTTCTGTTTCATCATCTACCAACGTGGCTCCGTCGTTGTAGCCTCCACGTAAGAAAAAGTGTCACTCGCTTGTGTTTTTCGGAAATTCACTCCTCAGTTCTGCCTTCGCCATGCGTTTGGGTTTGGGTGTCTTCCCTGAACTTCACTGGAATTTCAACGCAACTCTCCTAACTTTGGCACTTTTTAACAAGCTCATCTTTTTCTGTGCGTATCAAATACAAGTTTAGCCATCCATCATACCTTTTGTTGAACTGATACAATGGACTCGTGCATGTCTTCATTTCTAATCACTCTGGCCTTGAATGCTGTGCGATGCTTTTCGGTCCAAATGTAAGCAAGTTGCTTTCGTGTAACGCTTATCAGCAACGGACGATCACCCATACTAACAGCTGTACCATTTCTTTAACGCAGCTGGAAATGCTGCACATCCCCGCGTCAGCATTCAATTTTTAACTTTTTGATACAACCACTAACACCTGCAAACGACAAAAAACTTCTGAGGGAATTGAAACCCGTGTTCTTCACCTGAACTGAAAATGCAAGCTGGTGAGGTTTCAGACTTCATTCTAATCTACACATGAGGTAGCCTAACATAGTTTCATAACAAACTGCACCCACTAACCAGGCCTTTGCTGTAGTGGCCTGTTTCATTCATACGTGAACATGATAAAATTTATCAAATAAGCCTTGTTCACCTGAAACAAAACTGCTGTATGAAACATCCTACCGACTTTTCACAGTAAACGCCAAGTAAAGCAGGGCGTCAGGTTGTACCTCTGCGTAAAGTTATATGTGCACTAGCAGTGATGCCAGGTTATTTTGCAAAAACAAGCAAGTAAATTTGAAAAACAAGCCAAAAATAGGTAATTTAACCGAAAAACAAGCCCAAAATGCGTTGGCAGGAAAATTCAAAAAAACGAAAAATCAGCAAGAAAATTAAAATAAAAAGCAGGGAAGCAAATCCGAAAAAACAAGCTAAGCTCAAAATAAGCAAATTTTCATAAAAACACGTCCAATACGCCTTTAGCAGTAAATTGGAACAGCAAATGTGCCATAAAATTTGAAAAAAAAGCAATCCGCAAAACAGAAATCTGTAAAAAAACAAGCAAATTTCAATTAGAACAAGCCCAAAAACAAGCAACCCGCAAGTCTTCAAAAAAACGCAACTCCACAAAATAACAAGCCGAAATTCGCGGGAAAACTGCAAAGTTGGCAACACTGTGCACTAGTGAAGACCTGCTTAAGTGCTTACATTGTGACTGCCGTTCTGGAATAAAATAAAGACGTTACTGTGATTAAACAACCGACAACATTTAGTGCATTTGTGATATCAAACATCAATGTTGCTATCCTAGTGGTTACGACAAAGCTACCAGAGCCAGATCGTCTCTAATTTCGATGGAATAATATAGATTGACGCAGAAAAGCCGCATAAATCATTTGGTTCAAAGTAAATCTTGCGTGAGATACTTGAAGCTTTTTGAAAAATGGTAATAATTCGTATCCCGATGACCGGTGCACCGTGCAAACAACGAAACAGCAACCTTGACGTTTCGACAGTTTATTGTGTAGACTGGCCCATAATCCACTGCATTGTTTGATACTGGGAAAATATATAACCATGCTAACGTGGTCCGAAGTGTTTGTTTGTTGCAGACCTTTGAAAATCTGTCCTAACAAAAACCTAATGCTCTTGCTTCCTGTAATAGTCATATCTCAATCATGGGCGTCGGAAGGATTTTTCCAGGGGGGGGGGCAATGGTGATTTCTTCTGGGGGTAGTCATGAAGATATTTCCAAGGGGGGCCGAAGATGGTGAAATTTCATTTTTCCTTCTCGAAACTAAGAAAACGACCTTTTTTTGCTAAAAACGCAATAGAAAAATGTACAATTTCAAAATCCAGGGGAGCCAAGCCTCCCCCCTTCCGACGGCCATGATCTCAATTTCGGTCCAAATTGGTTTGGTCCATTCTGCAGTTATGCGTTTCAATTATGCGACGCTGAATCAAACCTCGCAGAAGTTGAAGTGTTCTTGCAGCACTAACTGTCCATTGCGCTTGTCAGTGGCAACCTCACCTCCGTTTGAACTGCTTCTCGCGTGGAGAAAAAAGTTCTCTTCCCTCGGGTAGGTTGCAGTATTTATTGCAGATTCAAAGATATCATTCATTCACTTTCACATTTGCCTTTTCTCTGGGGAGGGTAGCGGGGCAGCGGCCCTAGAAAGACCCAAAATATCTCACGGTCAGCAGCAATTTCAGGTAATTCTGCTGGCTCCACACCAAGTTTGGAGACGTAGGCACGCTAAGTGGTCCTGATTGGACCTCCGGGCCGCTTTCTCGTGGGTTTAGCCAGCAAGACTTGCCTCGCCAATCTTTCATGGGGCATTCTGGACAATGGCCGAACCAATGTAGTTGAGATCTCTCTATTCGGAGGATAGCTCTACATTCAGGGCTTTGCCAATTTCGCAGCTGTGCACTTTGTCCCAAAGTGTCACACCGTGAACTCTTCGAAAATATGCCATCTCTGCCGCTTGTACTTGAGATAGATGAGGAGTGGAACTAAGGCCAATTTAAAACTGACAGCTTTGCAATGTTAAAAAACTATCACTTTTCTTAACGGGCCAGGTTCTGCTGCAATCCCCCCAGAATAAAAGATAAAATCGTACATTTCTTGCATTTCTTCCACTCACGTGTGTCTTTCAGTTCTTTCTTCACATCATCATGTTGAGGAACCAAGAAAAAACGAAAAATTTAAACCACACGAAGCTGGTTGTCGTGACAACCATCTCTTTTTTCCGAAGAGAACAAATGTAGATATCTTACCAGCACCAGAAACGATCACTTACCAGGTTTTCACCGAACAAGCTTCTTTTTATAGACACATGCGAGCGCATACATAGCTGGGAAAGTATACGGTTGAAAAAGGTAAAGATTTCGAAAATTTCAGCCTTAAAAGAAAAATTAAGGCGTAAAAAAACAACTGTAGACTTCAGAGTTGAAAAGATACCAGTCTAAGCTTTGATGTGGAGATTGAAGAAAACATTGCTTTCAACTTAAAATGGATCGTAAAAGGTAACCAGTGTGCGAAATGATGTCGGCATGCTAAGTGTTGTTCAGCTGTTTGGGGCCGGAGTCCTAAACCTATGAAGCAGTGCGTTCAACCTGAACTACAAATCACACTGAGCCCGAAAACTCAACACCGCCTCGAAGCAGTGAAGCCCGATGTGCGCAGCAGAAGGCCAGTTTCAATTCTCACGCGTTCTGTTGCGGTAAGTGCTAACTTTGCATTTTTCAAACTTCACATGGTCTGATGAGCGTGCTATCTGTGCGAAACGCCACATGCATGTCTGCACAAAAAAACTACAGTACCTGAAAAATGTAGAGTTTTTGTTTGAGACAATATTGTGAAGCGTGGAACATTGCGCGGCAACAGTTTCCCAACGAACCAGACCGTTAACGCGCTATCCGCTCTTCTGGAACGTAGTCTCAATTTCAGTGTGGTCTCTACTGAACACATGCAAGAGCGTCGGAAGCATTCTTTCCAGGGGGAAGCAATATCGGACTAAGAGCAAAACGTTTTTTTCTAGTAAAAGGTTAAGAGAACATTAAATGTGAAAACAACAACAATTTTATTTTTGGCCACTCTAGTAAACTTCTCGATGCAGACACAGTAAGGCCGGGAGGCGGTGAAAAGACACTCACTCCGATCATCCTGTCTAACACCGCCCAGTCGCTTGTTGTCAAACACCCTAAAGCAAACACGCTCAACTATAGTCCGTGGGAGCCAAGGCCTCTTTCGGCGCCCATGGCCCAGTGTGATTGTCCCTGAACTTCGCAATAGTTTCGGGCGGTCAAGACGCTTCTCTTCGGCTCAACGCAAAATGGCTGATCAATTGTGCTCGCCGGCTTTCGCGCAGAAGGACCGCAGTGACATCACACTTTTGTACATTCGTCGGAAACGGACTTTAATTTTTGTAAAAAGCAAATTAAGTCGCACCATAAAAATTGCACGATGGGTACGTAGTGCTCGCGCGCGTCTTTCAAGCAACATTTGATACGTAGCGGTGTCGCAGAAACCAAAACAACGCAAAATCCAAGTCGACCACACTAACATTGTAAGTGCACACCTGTGGTACTGGCAGGCCCGCAACCAGCTTGGGACACCAGGCGGGGCGGAGAGCTTTCTGAGTGGGGGACAAATTTTTTAAACCATGCCCAATAGTTTTAAACTATGCCCAACATCACTTTTTTACAGGCCTGGATACTGGTAAAGACCGGAATGTCGAGCGCTCCTATCTCGTATGTGCTGCGAAATGCAAAAAAACGAATGAAACTGGTGACTCAGCAACGCACCAGAAGCAATTGCAATTAACACCGTGGCACTGATTGCATATAACTGTCTAAAAGCACAACAAAAATCAAAGTAAATTAAATAAAAGGTAAATTAAAAGGTAAGGTGCGGGGCGATCGCAAGAAAAAGCGAAAATATCACTAAAACAACAGTCGCGGATCGAGCAACTCGAGAAGCGCCGTCCAGGCCCGCAGCCACGGGGGTCATTCAGGGGCAGTGCGCCACAAATTTTTTTGTTCCCCACCAAACTTTTTTGTGCCCAAATGAATTTGTTTTAAACGCATAATAAAAACAAAACTATTTCCCATCTAAAAATGCATTTTTTGTCCCCTAAACCCTAAAATCTGTCTGCGGGCCCGACGTCGTCCTCGCGCATTCAAGAACGAAGCCGAATTATAAGCGGGTTTGTCGACCAAAAGGTAAGCAATACCTTTTGCTTCAAATCAACGTCGCAAGAAAGTCAATCGAACTTCGCGCGCGCTTTCGTTACAATTTCGATTTCCTCGTCTTCGCTTCCAGATTCCGCAAGTTCTTTCTCAAGATCTTTCCGCTGGCGCTTTTGGGAATCGCGTCGCAAAAGGTGATTCCCCCGTTGAGGTACTTGTACGCGGACACGCGTCCTAGATCCAACGTGTATGATAGAAACGAATGGAAATCGTCAAAGACGCTGTCATGTCGCCTTGGTACTTGGCGAATGCGCACAACTGGCAGGTTTGATGAACAACGCGCGCGGCAAGGTGACTTTTTACAAAATGGAACAAAAATTGCCATCTGGTTCGGAAATGCTGGCAAAATGTGGTGAAACAAGTCAAGGGAAAGTTTTGACGGCGCCATGGAAAAGCCGGTAAGAAGTTCAGGAAAGAAACTTTGCAGCTTCCGTTGTCTTAACACTTATCAATATAAGACCGGAATCAAACCAAAACTGGACTCGATACAAAAGACCTTCCTCAAGTCAAACACAAGCCACGCGCCGAGCGAACAGGAACCCTTTTATCTCAAAAAAACTACGAATCTAAAACAATGTCAACCGAATCGCCCCAAAAAATATCTCAAAACGCGAATTTCATACCTTTGAGAAACTTGTGGATGTCGTCAGCCGTTGTCGACCTGTCGTTCAGGACAATGAACGCCTTCGGTGCTTCCCCAGAAGCGAGATGCGGCACACCGATGACAGCTGCGTCGTTCACGCTTGGATGGCTGAGCAGGAGTTCTTCGAGTTCGGCGGGCGCCACCTTGAGAGTTGATAACATTTCGCTTTCTTGGTCGCGCTGGCGCTGGTGCGCGTCATTGAAACGCACGGCAACAGTGACGCAATCACAAATGACGTTTCTATCGCTGAGAACATCAAGCCACAACAATCTTACCAATCGCAAATAAGAATGAGGCCGGCGTTCATTTAAACAAAAAATTGCCAAAAGAGCTATCACTCAAAGCTGTGGCACCCTCCCTTTCGGGTAAATGAAGCAACTTCGAAATTTAGCTCAAAAGTTTGGATGCAAACGTCTATTTGTTCCTTCTTCCCGCTACTCAGGTTGAATTCGTAGAAGTTGTCAACAGCTTTAATTTTAAACAACGAAGTCTTTTTCTGGCGAAATCATTGATTTTGTTTAATTGCCAAATCCCTATGTTCGGCTCTTCCACATTGATCATTCTCTCTAACATGGGTCGTCAATTTCCTCACATTGGTTGTAACATTAGTCACAATTGCATTGATCATTTCATAGCTTTGGCTTCGTCTTTACTATATGTTGTCATCATTGGCTGTTAATTTCTCACATTGGTGAGTATTTTTTTTTATTTGTATTATTTTTATTTATTTGTCGAATTCTTAGGTTGATTCTCTGATCATTTAGTCGCTTTGCAGCAAAAGGTTGTTCCGAAAACATGCGCTGTAACATTCTTCGTGGTCAAGCGATACAGCAACTGGTACCCCGGTAACAGAGGTCAACATTCAAATACGCAAAACATTTAATATATAGCGGTGATCATAAAACAGTGATTGCCAAAGACTACGTTGTTACTTTTTTGATTCGAATCAATGAAAAACAAATCGAATAAAATCTCAACTGATTTGTTTCAAAAACTCTGATCACGCATGACTTACTTTCACATGTCTCTAGATTTTCAATCATCAGATGAAAAAGTTTGCAACAAAGACCACTTGATTGCAGGCAGAAACTAAGTTTGTTTTCAACAAGTTTGTTTATAGTTGCGTAATTAGTTGAATTCCGCACTGTGTAGTCATAGAAAGCGATTGTTGTCTGTGTGTTGCACGTTTGGGGGGTTGTAGATGCAACACAAGGGTGTGAAGATGAATAACACGAACAATCCCCGTGTTTTGTGTATAACACCCTTGCGTTGCATCTACAATAACCATGTTACATGATTTCCCATGCTATATGCATAACACGGGGATTTCCCATGCTATATGCATAACACGGGGATTTCCCGTGCAATATGCATAACACGGGGATTTCCCGTGCTATATGCATAACACGGGGATTTCCCGTGCTATATGCATAACACGGGGATTTCCCATGCTATATGCATAACACGGGGATTTCCCATGTTATATGCATAACACGGGGATTCCCCATGTTATACGTATAACACGAGGAATCCTCAAGTTACAGGGTCCGACCTCAATAGTGACGTCACCAGACGTTGAAAACGCACCTGAAAGCCTTTGACTTTAATCAGCTCCTTGATGCGGTCAGTGACGTAAATCTGACCGAAGTCGTCATAGCTGCCCACGTCACCGGTGTGCAGCCAACCGTCGACGTCGATCGTTCTCACGGTCGCTTCCGGGTTCTTGTAGTAGCATTTCATCATCTTAAAATGCAGCAGAAACGAGGTCGAGGAAAATTGAGACTTGTGATGTTCGGGGAGAAAACGTGTCGCGAGTGAAAATGGAATTCCGACACAAAAAACAAATTAATTTATCATCGACGCGCAGTTCAAAACACGACACTCAATTTTAACCAAAAAAACGCTGCCGCAAAAAAAACTGCAAAAACTGAGCAAACCCGAAAATTTTCAGTAAATTTTCGACAAACACCGATTGATATTATCGAAGTGTTATTAGCAAATAATATACAGCAGCTGAAACAACACAAGCCTATCAAGCACGATGAGGCAACGCAAAAGGATTTTCTGTATATTTTGTAAACCGAGACGTCAAAAGATCCTCGAAGCGTTTTAAAAATTTCGAATCAAGCTTTGTCCAAATCGGTTCGACGCTTTTTTTAAAAAAAAAACAATAAAATAACCTTCCAAGCGCACGCAACGATCTTGGTGAAAATTATCGCCAGCTCACTGAAAATTATCTCCAGCTCACTGAAAATTATCTCCAGCCCACTAGAATTAGAAATTTACCGAAAAACAACACTTGGGCAGAATCGTCACGTCGAGTTGTCACTTGAGGTGAAACAAGATAAGGTAAAATTTCGAAAACAGGCAAAGATGTTGGTTTTTCAAAAAAAAACTACCGCGCGACAGCCTATTACTACATCACTTAAATAGCTGATCTTTCACTTTTGGGTTGAGAGCAGAAAGAATGGGGCTAAGGACATGGCAGTGTCACCGAAGGTTGGACATGTTGTAGTAACTTGTGTGCAAAAATTCAATCCGATAATAATGCTCTGCTGTAAAACCCAGTTAAACAGTGAAAAAAATCATATGCAAAACCCTCTTTCGCTTTGGTGGGTCACACGGCGTTTCGCACACTCAAATTAAATCGATCCGAAAAGAACCAAAAGATATCTTTGATAAACTTAATAACACGACGTGCGGATAGGACTGCCGTGCTAGCTTCCAACGGGTGACCTGTGAATGACCTTTTGCACGAAATTATAGTCAGTGTGCGAAACGCCGTATACCACATTAGCAAAGGCAGATGAAAACGAGGGTCATTTGAGTTTGCCAAGTCATAAAAATTCGCTTTGATTGTTTGCAACGGGTTGTATACTAGCGCCTGCTTGATGACGTATCAAGCTGATTTTTGGTATAAAAGTTTTCAACAACTTACTCTTCTTTCGATGAAAACCGGCAAATTTTTACTCTTTTACTAAATAGTAAATTTTTACTCTTGTGCCCATTCCTTTACCTTTCTAGTCATTGACAAACGCAAAGGTCGCGCAAACGTTTTTTGCGATGACTCGGTCGCTTTCCCGTTTTGTTCTTCTTGCCTTTGTCATTTTCATCTTTGTTTAAAAAAAAAACTTCGATTGCGAAAAGAAACCATCGGCGCAAACAACAAACAAAAACGGGAACGTTGAAAAACCTGCGGTCCTTTGCAGCATATCTCGCCCTCTCTGTCCGGTCCGAGTTCCGCGCCACTGTCGACGTCGACAATCTGAGGATAGACGCGTCATAAGGAAAGACGTGACGTAACAGACGCGCGAAGCGGTCTCACTGGAAACAGCGATCTCTCTGCCTGTCCTCCTCCTCCGCATGGCAGGAGGCGCGTCAGGTCAGGTTTTGAAACAAATTTTGATCGGCCGTTTTACGCGCTTTTGCAACGCTAACAGAGAAAACTGTTCGATCTTTGTACTTTGTATTGAAAAAGGCATGCGCTGAAACCGGAGCTTCGCAGCTCAAAATTTAACGCGATCCGGCGCCAAAACGAGAAACCGCTCGTTCCAATGTCGGAACAAACCAAAAACATAAAACCAAACATCAACGTTCCGGTGTCAACCTTCACCTTCACTGAGGTGTTCGGCGCGAGAACGCCGACCGACTTGAGGGGAACGTCATGGTAGATCGCGTACGTGCCGCAGCCCGAGGTCTCTGTCATCCCCCAACCTGACGATTAAAAAAAACAAGAAAATTGACAAACTAGGTAGAACAGGGGTACCCAGCCTGTGGTGGTACGCGAAGGTCTTCCAGGTGGTGCGCGAGTAAATTCCATTTTTTCACAAAAACCTGGATTCACAGCTTTCTAGTTTACGTATCGGGCTTTGCTTCCAAATAAATAAAATGTCCTGTAGCCTGCTATTCCTATTGTTTCGTAACATTATGAAATTTGCTGTTAGCAAATTAAGGCCACACCTCGACCAACTGGTGGAAGGTAAACAAAAAAAAAATCTCATTGAATTTAGTTGTGGTCTTTATTTTGATGTATGTACATTTTTCTTTTGAATAAACTAAGATTCGATCAACTTAGTTGTTGTAGAAGAAGTGGTACGCGTTTACAATAAGGGTTGCCCGAGTGGAACGAGATCGTGAAAAAGTTGGGAGCCGCTGAGCTAGACGTTTCAATCCGTTCGAGTCAGGGTCCGGTTATTGCGCAAACTAAAGGTCACGTGTTCGATTCTTACCCTCGGCGACGGCGCTGTATTCGCACACTGGTCCGAGAGGAGCGAAATGAAGTTGACTTGTCTCGTCGCAATGGACAGAATTTACTACATGGGACTTCAAGAGGTCCGGTCGAAATAAAAGAAGCCCCTGGTAAACCGTCTACGAGATTGCAAGTTGAAATCGACAAATTGCAGCGGTCCTGCGGAAACTATCTGAAGAAGCGGTTTGCAATTCGTGCCGTACACCGAACCCCCCCCCCTCTTGCAACTAAAATCATTTCTGCACCCCTGGCAGCAGGAACTAGTCTACTGCATGTAAGCCTGCACAAATACTGGCCAAACATTTCAGAGGATGTTAAACGAATTATTGAACGCATCAATATATCGCCGAACTTGAAGTTGTGAAATACTAATGTACTTGACGGTGAAACACAAAGTTACAGACAAGTTGAATCATTTCTTTAAAAAAGACAAATAATTCTCCTTTAATTGCTTTTAAACAGACGAAGAAGTAAAGACGTAAAGAAAAATTCTTAATTAAAGAGACACATAAGTCTATTTCAATGACAGAACGCTGACACCATTCTCACGCCCCCAGGGGTGCTAGCATCCCCGAATGAGAACCGCTGGTGTGGAAATAACAGACATCCAAACAAACCGCATATCAATGCGCGAGAGAAGCAAATCAACGAGTGCCATCGACCGTGGTGAGCGACATAATCCCACCTTGACATAAGCTGAGCTTCAAGCGCTTCGCGACGACCTCCCCCACTGTTTCCGGAAGGGGGGCGGCCCCGCTCAATATCGCTTTGAGTGACGACGTGTCGTACTGGTCGAACACCGGACTGTTGCTCAAAGCCAGGACCATGGGGGGCACGGCGGGAAGAAACGTCACCTGCGCGCAGTGGACAAGGAAACTCTGGAACTTGGACTGCTGGTTTCGGGGTAACAGGAAAAGCGGGCACAGCACATTGCGGTCCTGCCGTTGCAGCCGCAAGCGTTGACTAATTCCGTCACAGGTCGACCGGCAGACTTCGCTAACGCGGTTCAATGTGCTGAGCCGGCTCGTTTCACGAGTAAAGCAGCATAGTGATTAAAACTAAACATTATACAGCTTCAGTGGCGGATCAAGGGGGCGGTTTGGGGCCACTGCCCCCCAATTGTCTGTGGCCTCCCGTTGAATGGCGCACCTATGATACAAATGCGCCCTTTTTTGGTGCCTATTGAAGTTGAGACAGAAACACTTCAAACATAACAATGCTTTACACTTGTTACACTTCGTTGCACTTCAGGATTTACGTGTCGGGATTTTACTAAGCCACCGTTATCGAATATTTTCAACAACGCTATCCTTTCGTCATAATACTTACTGTTCCGTAATTTCTTTCCCGCGTGAGAACTTCCCAGCCTCACTCAGGTTAGGTTAGTGGTTCTCAAACTTTATTGTTCCACGGACCATCTTTTAAAAAAGAATATCCGATGGACCACTTTGTTATGCTGACAGCTCATGAAGAACTGATCGAAACTGTATTGCACATAGGTCAGTGAACTCAAAGCATGTTCAAGCTTACGAATTATGGAACTCTGTAGATCACTAGAAATTCCAGGTGGACCACGTTGAGAATCACTGGGTTGGGTTAAGTAATCACTTAAATCACTGAGTTAAGTAATCACAAACACAGTCGCTTTCGCTAGCAAAGTTGTCGACTTGCCGCTGGGTCGTGCAAAACTTGTCTGTTTTTTGTTACGAGTTTGCTTTACATTTGATGGCAGCCTTGAAAGGAACGGCAGATGTGAAAATAGGAATGCAATATGGAAAACTTATAACTGACTCTAGATTTTAGAAGTTTCCAGAACGAAAAACCAGTTTCAGGTCTGTTGCCACTGCAGTCCGTGAGTTTACAGTATGTCTGCATCGTAGTTTTGCAACGTGAAGGTGAGTGAACAAGTTTCTTGTGGGAACTACTGCACCTGATTGAACCATAATGCAGCGTGTGAAAAGCTAAAGCAGTATATGCACGTTAGCAAACAACTTGCCGCTGTCTGCTAAAAATGCACTGAGCGTGCTCCATTAGGTCAAGGAATTATGACCTAACAATGCAATTGTGCAACATTTCACTCCTCCAAAGGGAGACAAGACAATGGAGTATAGCACTGAATTGCTGCGGTAGCACGACGCGCTTCAACAAATGAACGGTACTCTGTTCTTAACTCCTAACGCAGCAACTTGGGCAAAACACCAGCTATCTACAGCTTGGTGAAATGAACAATTGGCTTATTGGCTTTACCCGGTGATGACATTGTTTACTTAACGGTTCATTATTTGCAGTCCATAACTTGAAAGGCGATGGTGCCTTTCCCCCAACATAGCTGCGCGCCTGGCAACTATGACTGATGGTTTTGATCCTTTTGTTGCAATTGAAAACCCGTAGACAGCTCGCGCCGGCCACACGAAAAGACAAACTTGGCATGACTGGCGAATTTGTCAAGTTTTGACAAGCAAAAAGCAAATTTTCAGCCTTCGGCCCGCCGCCAATTGCCGTCACCAAATATCAAATCAAATCAGCAAAATGCGTAGCTCGTTGGTTAGATCATTCCACTTACATCACATAAATATGTGCAAATTTTAGCTTTTTTACTGGTAACTGTCGTGTTGGCGGAGATTCGCGGTTTAGAATGCTAATAGGTTGTTTCTGACTTGCGTTTGCTAGCCTGGATAGCAGGTCCACGGCCAGGTCAATAACATTGGGTATGAATTTAAGCTTGTTTGGGGGGGCTTGGTAGTTGAATACCATGAATTGGAAAATGACTTCTGTTTAGAGGTATTGATTATAAATTTGGGAGGGTCAGTCCGCCTCCTCCTCCCACTTCTGCTGAACAGTGTCATAACTTTTTTCATAACCTGGACGAGTGGGATTGATATTTTTTTCTTCACATCAATATTCCAATGTCCAAACATGTGAAGCGGTATTCAACACTTGACTGAACTGTTGTTTAGGATAAATTGCTTTTAGGCCAAGTGTGAATCTATCAAGCGATTATGAGATCGTTTTTCACGAAAGCCAGCAGAGCTACCTGGAAGGGGAATAATGTTATAGCAAAAGCCTTCCATTCATGTTTTGTTGTAGAATTGTAGCTTCAGCAACAAATATGTTTTCCAATTGTGCATGTAGGCCTAACTGCATAAGCTTCTTCTGGAAACGTGACCGTCATTTAGCTATTTATTAGTCACATCGTAGGACTTTAGTTGTCACTTCCAAGTGTAAAAAGGACCATTCAACTTCCAACCAGGTCGGGAATTCGTTTTAGACATTGCTTTTTCCGATCTACAGATAGCCAAAAGTGTTCAACACTAGAGTGCAGCATGGTTTGGGGTACATCTTTTAACGAATTTTTGAAGATAAAAGAAATTGTTTGGGACACCAACAGTGTTCTTAGTTACTGTGGAGCTTGTGAAAAACGAAAGCCTGTTTTTGGACACTCTTCAAAAGTTTCGTGACATAATGATATAAGACGCTTACTGTGGTTATTCCCTAAAATATCGCATAGTTGGACCAACAACTATAACCGCTTTCTTGGCCTCACCACTTTTGTGTGATACCAAACGATTGTCGCAGACAATCTCGAGTATTTAAACAAGCGAAGAATTTTTTGTCGCCCCCCATTTGACTGACCCCTCCAAACTCCTGGTCCGGATCCGCCACTGTATCTGTTTTTTTTCGGCCACAGACCGAAATGGTTTTGAAATGACCGAAAAAAAATTAAGTCGTTTCGGTCAGAATGTCTGAAAATATCGGCTAACGAACACTGTTATGGCGAGATTTAATACAACTGTGAGACTAATGACCGAAATGTTTCAATGACCAAAATGACTCAGCAAAAAATGACCGAAATGTCTCAGCGAAAAAAAACAGCCCTGTTCAGCTTCGATAACGCTACCTTGTACTTTTGCACGCACTGCAAGAAAGAGTCAACGGTGAAACGCCGCTGGAGCACCACCGTCGCCCCTGACAGAAGGCAGGCAAACACAACCATCGTCCCGTAAATATGAAAGAGAGGGAGGACCAAGTACAAGACGTCTTTTCGAGACAGCCGCACCATGGTACTGCGAGGAAAGAAATGAATAAAACGATGCGAAATTGACCACGCCGGCTGCAATTCTTAGGCCTGAAAAAATCAGGCTTGACGTCTCCTTGGTAGCAACAACAACAATTTTATTTTTGGTTTTCGCGCTAGCTAAACTTCTCGATGCAAACACAGTAAGGCCGGGGGGTGGGGGCGAAAAGACACTCCGGTCATCCCGTCTGCCACCGTCCAGAACCGGCGTAAAGAGCCCGAGCGAATAAACAGCTGCTGGTGACGCGTTAAAGATTGTTGGAAACTGACAAAACTTTGCTGTCGTCGTCGTCGTCTTCGCATGCACGTCGTTTTTTACGCGATTGCGAACAAATAAACGCTCGGCAATGTCGCAGTCAACTTCCCCAGGGGGAGGAAGACGTGGAAAGTGAAGCGAAGCACCGCTGGTCTTGTTTTAAATACTGAACGGCACGACGTTTACTTTAAAAGCAGGAAACTTGTCAGCAAGTCAAAAAAACAAGCAGTTCAGATTTCAGCCGAAACGAAACCGAGAGTCTCTTTGACCTGTTCGTGTGTGCTCACCAAAACAAAGTGGAAGTCGCCACCAGATTCCTCTGCGTAAGCACCACCCCCTTCGGGACGCCCGTGGTTCCGCTGGAGTAGGGAAGGTAAAAAGGGTCATCGGTGATATTTGGACGAACGTGCCACGGATAGTCTGTGATAGAAGATCGCACGCCGTCGTTACGCATTTATCAAAAACTTGGGATTTATTTGAGTAAAACGCCATGACAGAGGACAAGCTTCCATCAGCAACTGTTCGCAACTCATGGAACGAAACTACAACCTGAGAAAGATTACAGCGACTCAATAAGGATAAGTTCAGAGAAAAAGCGGGGCTTGACTGGATACTCTTTCCTTCTCGTTGCTGGGGAACGTTTTTTGGACCGCCACTGGCGAACTACCTCACAGTGTCTGGTGGTGAATTAAACCAAGTAAGTACATTCCTCAGGCCCCAAAACGAAGCCTATCATACACTATCTGCTTTTCTCTGTCCACACCTAAAAGCTCTTTAACCAGTGTATTGAAATTGTACTTAAAATTCCGAGGCTAGTTCGATTGATGACCATTTAATAAAAGCGACAACTAAAAATGGCAAAACTCTCACGATGCAACTTGTCATACCTTGTTCCAAGCAGCCAAAATGAGTTACTTGTATACAGGGCACAACATGTAGGTACTACGAAGCAACAAACAAATGGATAACAAGGGGCGGTGGTAGCTCAGTGGTAGAATGTCCGCTTCTCAGCTGGAAGGTTGGGTGTTCGACCTGCCGCCACTAAGTAAATCGCCGTAGCGTCTCTCGGCCAAGCGCGTACACGTCAGGATTAGACAACTCGACAAATGTGGGAAATCACACGACTAGGCTCCGCAAATACGCGAGCTAAAAACATCGACCACTGCTAAAGCTGCTGCTATGTGAACAGTAAAAAGTCAATTGCATGGTTTAAAACAGGGGTCTCCAAACTACGGCCCGCGGGCCATATCCGGCCCGCGAAGCCGTCTTTCATCCTGCCCGCGGAGACATCTTGCCAATTTTGAAAAAATAAGATATTTACGAAACATTTATTGATTTGGTAGAGTGTAACATATCCCGAAAGATTCACACATTACGTAAGATATCCGGCCCTCGGACTATTGTGTTATAGCTTGTATCGCCCTCGTACAAAAAAGTTTGAAGACCCCTGGTTTAAAAACAAAAACCAAGTTCACACCTCCTGGATGACCGCTGTTTATCAACTCCCGGACGGACGTGCGATTCTTTTGTGGTTCAACGGTGAAAATTTTCTGCAACATCCCCGAGTCAATTAATAGATACATCATTGCAAGTTGTTAACCTCTTATTAGGTTACTGGTTAAATCAATATGCATTATTTCGACAAACAAGACAAAACCGAAGCAGGATAGCATTATCTTCAGTTCATACCTTTATGGAGCGCACGTGTTGCGCAGCTGTTTGTATTTTGTCATAACCGCTGTTCTCGACAACCACAATGCATGGCTCGGAGTGTGAAAGCTGTTTAGTTATTTCGTCTGCGAAAAAGGTCATCGTGATGCTGAGAACCACCTGAACGGTGTTTCTCAAACGGCGGGAGCATCTCGTGCACCACAACAGTGCCGACCGCGAAAGGTATACAGTGCAGAGCCTGCCTGCGGCACCAAGCAATTCATTCGGGGGCGCTGCAAGTTCTGACCAAAAAACAGAATCTCAAACATCACAATCGCGACTGAGCCGCTGTTTTTTTCTAGCCAGCAGCACAAAAAATAAGTTACTAAACACTCCTGAACTTCGAAACAAGGCGTTTTAGGCACATTTTGATACGTTCTTTTTGTTTGTATGCTGATGGCACAGTTGATCAATGTTGTACGTGGAAAGAACTTGCAGCCGCTATCCAAGGTCTTCACAGTCGTTTACGTTTGTTGCAGCAGCATAATCTTTCTTCAAATGTCATGTTTTTGCAAAACCGATGTCTTGCAGGCAACAGCAGTTCTACATACATTAAAGGCGCACATGCAAAAAACACCATCGCTATAAAAATACGTTAATAAAAAACGAACAACAATATCACACAAAAGCGTGTCCAAGTTTGTTAGCAGGTGAAAATACATGCTGTACTGTTGCATGCAATGGAGATTTCGCTATCAGAAGACTTGAGGTAATAAGTTTCTGGTTAAAACTAATACAGACTACTACTTATTTCTTTTCTTAGCAAAACTTGCTTGGGCAATGGCAAGCGACCAACTCGGTTGGCAGCTCGCCTTGCCAAACGAGTGGTAAGAAAAATTGGTTGATAAAATAACATCACACAACGGAGAACGGACAGACGCGCAGGTACGGGCTACTCGAACCAGTGGCGTAAGTAAGACCAAATTTTTGAGGGGCCAAAATGCCTGACTTTAGGCGAGTAACAGTCTTTTTGTTTGGGACGCCACTTCTGAAAGCACAAACTTACTAGACATACTAAAAATTTGGAGGGATGGCCCCCCTGGCTACGCTTACAGCTAGAACTGACTATAAATTGAAGTCCTGCCCATGGATCTTGTTTTCGTAAAATTGACTAAACGACTCACCAAGTTAAGGCAAAGTTTACGTAAAATAGCACTTCGCCTTGACTTACCCACGGTGTAATTTGGATTGCACGTGGTCAGCACCGCGCCGCACGCAGCACTTGCCACAACCAGAATGACGAACTCCGGTCGGTTGCTCAGCGACACGGCCATGATGTCACCCTGCCGAACTCCGAGCTTGTGCAGGGCGCCGGCGCATTTGATGCTGTCTTCGTAAAGCCTGCGGTAGGTGTAGACCGTTCCGTTGTCGTCTGCATCGACCTGAACATTGATTTGTTTGAAATTCTGTGCTTCTCAACCTTTTTGGCCCATTTTTCAAAATAAATATTAGATGGACCACTTTGCCAAGCTGACACCTCATGAACACTAGTCAAAAACAAAAAATGGCCTTACATAATTTATTGTTATGAGTAAAGGTTACGATTTTTAGGAACGTTTATCAAGGATTTATGGAACTCTCTGTGCAGCACGCTGAGAATCGCTGGTTTGAATGATCTGCGCGTGCCGGTGGCGCGTGGCAGCAGAAGCCGGACTGGTATTTCCGAGACCGATGAAGTGTAACAGTGTGCCGGTCGAAGGGCTCGCGCAAAAAGCTTCACATTGTGGCAGCAGGAAACAACAGAGATTACGCGACGAGAGTGATCTCGTCGAGGTGAGACGATTTGTGTGCTTGGCGAACCCTGTCGCGGAAGAGCAAAACTGAACACAACTCTTCAGTTTTTTTGCGTGCGCAAAATCTGGGGCAATCAAAGGGGTTCTTGTCGTAAATACATTTTGCGAGTAGAGCTCTTCGACTTGGATGTGTTTGTTTTCTCTTTCTTCGCAAGTACGTGCGCAAGACGAGCATTCTGTAAACTTTTGCAGTTTTTTGGTGACACTTAAAACTCTCAATTCTTAGTGGTGGTACTTAAACAGAAGGCTTTGACATGTTAGTTTACCTTCAAACACAATCTCCCAAGGTAAAATGCAAAGCAACAATCAGCAGAAAAATAGGGGTGCACAAAAAAAACTTCACACATTTGTCCAAAACTTTGCTAAATTTAAACCAAATTCATGGATACAACCGCTTGATTTAGTACCAATATTAAAAACTGTTTCTCTTTGAAACAGTCCTAAAAATAAATCATTAAGCAAGTACCAAAAAGCCTTCTTTTTTGGAACATGAATTTTGTGCAATTTCATTTTGCTGGAAGAGTTAAACGAACTTTCTCCATGATCAAATGGAATGTTGAGATACTCAACCTTTATCTTTCATTAAGCACACATGTCAACCAGATATGGAGTTGTTAACAATGTTTCTATTCTACATTTTAAAATTAGCCAAAAGAGAAAAACAAAATTAAATAAGTTTTCTCAACTATAAAACAACCACAATGTTTCAGCTAAACAGGCATTGGGCCATCATCAGGGCAAATGCCAGGTGGAGTAGAAGTCAATACAAAATCCCATTCAGAAGAAAAGCATGATCACTACGACATACAGAAAAATAACATTTTGGCCATTGTGTTTGGTAGCAAAATCAGTCATTTGTGTCGTCCAATTGTTCTTGAAACTTACTCTTCTGTCTTATATTGAATGAACAATAACAACAGTTGATTAACTGACAACCACCTTTTTCAACTTTTCATTTCTTGACACCACACCATTGAAACAGAAACTCCAATTTTTGCAAGTAAGTTTTTAGGATGGGAAACAAGACATTTAAATTTATCATAAAAATCGTTTCAGCTGAATAGACCAATATCAGGGTAAAATAGCAGGTAGAGTAGAAAACAAGACTTCAAGCCTTTATTTGATGAGCATCCTGAAAAAATGGTAGTGTGGTAGATTTATGATGCTGAAAGTATGTTCAAGGATCTTGTAAAAGTACTGGAATGTACAACTAGGATTGATTTTTATTAAATATTTGGATTTTAATTGAAGTTTAGCCTTTTCCAGCATCACTAGAATGACAAATTTCTAAGTCAAGGTATAAACATGAACAATATACAGCATCTTTATCACTTAAAAAAAAAGTCTGCAAATGTTTCTTGTATCAGTGACAAGGAAATAAACAACTACATTAAGACGAGTAATGGCATTGGCAATGATGATCACATAGCAAAGTTAGATTAGCATGGTAACACCAAAAAAAACCTGAACAGGTGCAAAATGTTTTAGCAAAAATGTTTTTCATTTTGATAGTTTTCACTATATTGAACACAAACTACTGTCTTCAATTCATACCATAAAAACAAAGAATGAAAAAACAAGGTTCAACTGATGAGTTTGCTAAGTCATGCCATCAATTTACATTTAATAGTCTTACAAAGGCAAACTGAAAAAAAAAGCAAACAACAACTTCACCGAACATCACACAAAAAATACTTGCAACAAAACTCAAACATGCTACAGAGACACTCATTACAATAGTATAGTGACACACAATGCAAAGGTAAATAATTTAATCAAGGCATGCAACATCAACTGCATTGCTTACATGTTTCCTAAACATGTACATTCCTATCCACTGACTGCAATCAAAAATTCCAATAAGCAAAAGTTGCCATGGCAGAGTGATCAAATCAGAAAAAGGCAATAAATAAGCATAAATGGCACAACCTAGGATTTTTACAGTACGAAATGAGCATTTGGAAGATGTTACAGCTGACAGCAAGGAATGCTGCATGCATGTATTACTGTTATATGCTTGATTACAAAATTAACAAGCATATTGGTTAAAAACCCATGAAGTGTATTGGCAGTACAACATACAAAACTACGCTCAAAATTTTCTTTAATTGTCCTCACCTTCATTTGTTTAGCAAGCAGACAATGCAGTATTTTCTTTCCAAAGGTTAACCACTATGATGTTGTTTTTGCAAAAGCCCAACAGGGTATAATTTTGCTATTTCATTCAATTGCATTTCATTACAACTGTATTGTTTATTGCCTTGGATGCTAAAGCAAGAAGTGACTATACATAAACACTATACCTTAAAATCTGCTGTAATTTACTTTAAGTACTCTGTTCATCTGTTGACATTTCGAGTTTTGTTAGGTTTATTACTTTGCTTTTACAATGTTTTTCTTTTGATTGCCACCATCATTGTAAAACTAAAACTTCTGCTAAGGATTTTGTAGTTGGTAAATAAGTAAGCAGATATCATGCTGATTAGGAATTTGTACACAGACAATGGAAATGCAATTAATCTAATTATTGCATGCCTTCGTGTTGTGTGCTACCACATTAAACCAGATGCTTTATCAGTTATATAATCCAGATTTTGTTGCAAGTGGTGCTTTATAATATAATATTTGCCATATTCATGTGGCTTTTTAAAAAATTTACACATTATTTTCCAGTACGTATAATAGCAATTTTAATCAATGAGGTATCAATATAAAAAATAACTGAATTGACTTTTTTAGCTAGAACAGCACATGTGACTAAGTGTTTTAAAGTTTCTATAAATTGCTAAACAATCAAGCATTAGTTTAGTACAATGCTTTACTTACCAAAGCAATGTCATCACCAAACTGTTTCATATAATGTAATATGAGCTCATTGAAACTGTTTTCAGGGACAACAACGTCAGGCAGTTGGCTTTTTAACACCATATTAGGCTTAACCACCACGTGCACTCCTGAAAGAAAATGTTTCGTTAAGCACAATGCAAATTACAGATATTTGTCAGGATGGATATCATTAATGGATTTGTGATGACAATACCAAAGTAAAAAAACAATGTTATAGCAATAAATAGCTGAAAGTACAAGGGCAAAAATAATAATTCATCATTGCAATTTAAAGTTGCTTCCCTCAAATTTATTATATTAAACTGTTATGATGTTTTTAATTTTCCTAGTTTCATGACAGTTTCAATTGTTGTCAAACTAATCTTATCAAAAATTTCAAACTCAAAACTAAAATACATCTTTTACAATATTGTAACATTATCTTCTATATTAACAGATGTTCTTTCAACAAGTTCTACCAATGCAATGATACTGCTCACAATAATGTTTTTGTGACTCTGGGTGTGTCATGATAGATCTAGATTTACAAACAAGATTTGTAACAGATTGATATCAGTCGTTTGCAAGGAACTGTTTTGTTAGATTATTATTGAATTGGGAAAACTTATAAAAGTGTAAGGTACAACAACAGGCTTAAATATAAGTGCAGTAGGTAATATAAGTGCAGTAAGGTACAACAACAGACTTAAATATAAGTGCAGTAAGAAACAAATGTACGACAATGTATTTACGGGGAAAAAATTGCTTATAAAAATCTGAACTGCATTTTATCAATGTTTCTGACGTATTTTAATATCTATTTTTGTTTGGCAATGCATGTTTCACTGTATGTGTAGCCTATTTGTCTTAGGACTGCTATCTGGTCTATTTTGGCTTTTTTTGAGACAAGCCAAGGTATGCTTTTTTTGGTGAACCTGGTCGCATTTCGTAGACTGGCATGGTGGCAGAAAGCTGTTAGTTTTAATATTGCTGCTATGATGGCACATGTAGTCAGAGGACATTGAGGCCAACACGTCCTTAAAACTACATTACGTGCGTTTATGCGAGCGAACTTCATTGCGTTAGATAGCAGAGTGGATGGTGGCACTAGCAGCATCAGCGGAAAGCTTTTGAATACATTCAGATTATTAATATTGTCTGTCCAACTGCTTTAGTTTTAGTGGTTACCTTACTGAGTTACCAATTGAAACGATATTGCATTCCGAATGCCATTCCGGAATGTAGTGCCATTCAAAAATGCTTAACTCATACCCAAACCAACGTTCACTGACAAGCTCACTCCGGTAACTGCGCACTTGTGCCTAAAAAACTGCATGCATAAAACTACAGATCGGGTCGTTCTACAGGTCGGATGGGTTAAAAACTGATTGCGCCACCACCGAACTAGCAACAACAATCAACGTTTGAAACACGACGCCATTGATTTCTGGAATGGCATTACACTTACAACTACTCACTAGAGCTTAATTTTTTTGAATGAGCATAAAGTTGATACAGCATTGAGCATACATTACACTTACAGGATGCCGATACCAAAGCTAGCACTTTTAAACGGGATTTTTTGTGCTTGTCGCAAAAAACTGGTTAGTTATTTATTACGAACATTTAGTCACAGACAGTCGACACTAAATAGTAATTCTTAAAGCAGACTTTTGCATCTTTGGCTTTGTATATGATGAAGCAATAAGTATAATTCAGTGTAAGCAGCACAAAAATCCCAATAATTAGGTACAGTATTTGCTAAAGACAATGCTGCAGAACTTCTGTTGCAGAAGTTAACACAATAGAATATGCAAAAAAGATTTAAGGCGATCCAGTTTATAGCAAAAGGTTCCCTGTAACAGGCGGAGCTCATCAAACGGCGGAGCTTGGTTGCAGAGGTTTCATGACGTAAACGGAGTCGCTAAACCCGATATTTTGCCTTGAGCAATGACAACTAAACGGTAATAAAAACAATTTTACTGCAAAAGGGATATTACATCACAGTAAAATACGTCTATTCTGAAGTTTGATAATTTTTGCTAATCTCAGTTTCACAACGGTTCGGGGACAAAAAATAGGTTTTAGGAGTTGTGAATCAGAGATGATCACTATCCGGTTTGCATCCAGCAGGATAGTGAGTTTGCAACCGGATACCGATATCCAAAAACTGCTTTCAAACGGGAACCGGATACGGATATCCGAAACGGTTTTATCGATATTTCGAGGATTCAGACTTTTTGAAAAAGTTGCACATTGCACAATCATAGTCGCTATGACTATGGCACAATCATTCATTCATTATCTTCAGAAGCATCTTTTCAGCCTTCTGTGCCATGACTCCGAGTCTGTCTGTGGTGTACTCTCTGTACCGTAGTGTAATCCCATTGACACGCCAAGTTTGTTAGCATGAATCTGTTTCTGATGTGGCAAGATAGGGGCTAGGGCTCTTTCAGTATACATTAAGGACGTTGTTTGCTGCGTACCTGTACCTGGACTAACGCTAGCTAGTGTAGGCATACTGTGATCTGTAGTTTAGACTAGCTAGGGCACTCTAGCTCTTTTAATGTGAACTGTAGTCTACACCAGGCCTTGCAGTCTTCATGCCTATTCTACGTGAGCCTACAAGTGCACTGACTGGTTGTTGGATGATACCAGGCCAGAGTCCAAGCATAGCTTTTTCTTTCTTAGACATGATATGCAAAATTGTTGTTTTGTGACACTGACTTGTTAGACTGAATTTTTAGACAGTCATTTCAATATAAATGGCATATTTCAAGTCAGTGTGTTCTTTCGAATTTATGATTTGGTTTGTACACTAGTATTGCTATGTAGTTAGGTTTGGTTAAAGTGCAACAATGGGCAGGATTAATAAATCAAATAATGAATGTGAGCTCATGGATGGTGTGAAAATCTAACCATTCTTACCAAAGAATTGGCTATTGAAAAGCTTGGTGTGGCAACAGAACCGTCACCAGAAAGTCTTCTGTAGGCTTAGGGCTAGGGGGGCTTTACATTTGCGCAGTGGGGCTTGACATCTTGAAATTTGAACAAACATCACTGCTTTATAGTGCTTATTTAAATTCGGGGGATTGGAGCTTTGTTTCGGAGGGGCTAAAAGCCCATCAAAGACCTCCCATGGCTACGGGACTATGTGGCAAAACTTCAGTTTGCTTTTAAATGCAACTGACTCGGAAAAATACTTAGGTTACGCGATATGTCAAGCTTGTAAGATATGTCAAACTTTCTGTTTATGAGCATGACAGGGTCCAAAGTGGCACAACGCATTCAGGTAGTGTCTATTCCGCTTCATGAGGCAATACCTGTGCTGGGACTATTTTGCCTTCATTTGAACACAATTGGTTGAAGTGGTCATGCCCAAGAGCGTAGTGCTAAAAAAAAGAGGTGTGGGAATGCCATTCCCACACCAAATAAAGAGGAAGGCTACACCAAACAGTTCGAATAAAGTGAGCATTTGCCTGCAAAAACTTCTACACTGGATCTTCCTGCTTCACTGCAGACTTTTGACTAGCAGTGCGAATCTGCATGTTGTTAGCACATCTGTGAGATCGCAGCCATGTATCATAACATAGATGAATAGTACTCACCAATGATGGTTCGTCTATCTCGCAATTCTTCTCGAATCAATGCCCTCAAACAAGCACACTCATGAAACGATGCAATCAGATGCTCTGACCGGAAGTATGGGTGAAAGCATGATCACCAGGAAGTGTGTCTGGTCTCAAGATGATTCAACTGCATGCTCCCATGTTGACAGGAAGTGCGGGTGAGTGCATGATCAGCGTGTGATACCCTGTGTGTCTAGACTGGTGTTTAGTATGTGCTTTCACACTAAAGCTTGGCATTTTGGTTTCAGTCGTTTTTATCATCCTCCAGTTGTTGCTCAGCAAACTGCTGATTTAGCCTTAGCCTATTATACAGCAGTTAGTTGTAGCAGGTTAAAACATGCCTGCTACAGTTGTGCCACTTTGGGTCCTGTCATGCTCATAAACAGAAGGTTTGACATGTCTTACAAGCTTGACATATCGCGTAACCTAAGTATTTTTCCGAGTCAGTTGCATTTAAAAGCAAACTGAAGTTTTGCCACACAGTCCCGTAGCCATGGGAGGTCTATGATGGGCTTTTAGCCCCTCCGAAACAAAGCTCCAATCCCCCGAATTTAAATAAGCACTATAAAGCAGTGATGTTTGTTCAAATTTCAAGATGTCAAGCCCCACTGCACAAATGTAAAGCCCCCCTAACCTTAAGCCTATAGAAGACTTTCTGGTGACGGTTCTGTTGCCACACCAAGCTTTTCAATAGCCAATTCTTTGGTAAGAATGGTTAGATTTTCACACCATCCATGATCTCACATTCATAATTTGATTTAATAATCCTACCCATTGTTGCACTTTAACCAAACCTAACTACATAGCAATACTAGTCTACAAACCAAAACAAAATTCGAAACAACACACTGACTTGAAATATGTCATTTATATTGAAATGACTGTCTAAAAATTCAGTCTAACAAGTCAATGTCACAAAACAACAATTTTGCATATCATGTCTGAGAAAGAAAAAAGCTATGTTTGGACTCTGGCCTGGTATCATCCAACAACCAGTCAATGCACTTGCAGGCTCACGTAGAATAGGCATGAAGACTGCAAGGCCTGGTGTAGACTACAGTTCACATTGAAAGAGCTAGAGTGCCCTAGCTAGTCTAAACTACAGATCACAGTATGCCTACACCAGCTAGCGTTAGTCCAGGTACAGGTACGCAGCAAGCAACGTCCTTAATGTATACTGAAAGAGCCCTAGCCCCTATCTTGCCACATCAGAAACAGATTCATGCTAACAAACTTGGCGTGTCAATGGGATTACACTACGGTACAGAGAGTACACCACAGACAGACTCGGAGTCATGGCACAGAAGGCTGAAAAGATGCTTCTGAAGATAATGAATGAATGATTGTGCCATAGTCATAGCGACTATGATTGTGCAATGTGCAACTTTTTCAAAAAGTCTGAATCCTCGAAATATCGATAAAACCGTTTCGGATATCCGTATCCGGTTCCCGTTTGAAAGCAGTTTTTGGATATCGGTATCCGGTTGCAAGCTCACTATCCTGCTGGATGCAAACCGGATAGAGATCATCTCTGATGGACATTTGAAAATGTTGGCAGCGTTTAGAGGGTCTACGCATTTTTCACTCGAAAATCGTTGGTGAACCAATTGAATATTGGAGGTGTTTGACGTTGCCATGATTTAATAAATTTGTTTTGACTCAGAAACAGTGGCGATTCTAGAATGAAAAAAGTGGGGGGGCACTGCGGGGCCATGGAAAAATTAGAGGGGGCAACATAAATATCTACCTTGCATGGTGACTTTTCATTGTTTTTAAGATTACGTTGCAATGATTAACCCTATCAAACCCAACATAGGCTTGTGAATGTCATAAAAAGGATGAACTAGCGTTATTAATCACTAGAGACACCTAAACGCCTCTGTCTATGCAATCACACACGTGTACTGCTATGTCGAAAATTCTATGCTAACCATGCACCTTCCACAGCACTGCACATGTAAATCGAAATACCGTTTTCCGTACACAATTGTGCCGGCCTCACATGAACGAAAGCAGCTTTAGAAAGTGAACACAATTCACATGAAAGCGAAATGGTTCGAACCACGAATTCCATCATGACACAGAGACAAGTAGGCTGTTGATAGCCAACTAGTTTCATCAAAATATTCTTATTACAAAGCACATGAAAACAAACCATGTTCCAACGGTTTGGTGACTACTGACTAATCCATTTTTGTGGAAGCTTATGAACATTTTGTGATTGTGGTGTAACCATAACAATGTTATGCAACTACTATTACGAGTGTGCAGCGTGGATAGGGTGAGGACTATTCAATGCAGTATGCCAGGGTTGGGCAAATAGCGGCCCTCGGGTCAAATGTGGTCCGACACAGCGTTTTCAGTGGCCCGCAGAAGTATTCAGGAAAATCTTGAAATCTGAATGTTCC
>Ga0210059_1002184_pt1 | contig 30334 bp, 21 predicted proteins | sample Ectturendosymbi2_FD_188042 | JGI IMG/M metagenome (GOLD analysis project Ga0210059, IMG submission 188042) | Ecteinascidia turbinata endosymbiont from Florida, USA - Sample 2 (SPAdes) (version 2) | ecosystem: Host-associated > Tunicates > Ascidians > Unclassified | place: Key West, Florida...
ATGGCTTTCCAAGTTTTGATAATACCTACCTACTTTGTTGTCAGATGTACTTTTAAGTAAATCAATATTGAAGTCACCAGTTATGATGTATTCATTGTTGTTTAAGTTGAAATTAGTTAAAAGGCCATTTAAATCTTTTTCAAAATCATCAAACTGTTGGTTTGGGTGCCTATATATAACTCCCAAATATATAAATTTACTAGAATTGGTTTTGATTTTAACCCATAGAGACTCACAATTAGATGAAGGCATACAGATGTCATGGCAAACACTATAATTTAAACAATTTTGTATGTAGAGTCCAACACCACTTGCTCTTGTAGAGGAGGGTTTATGTATGAAGGTATAAATTTGAAGTTGGATTGCACCAACAGAAGATTCAGAATTTAACCATGTTTCACTAACAGCAATGCAGCTTGGAGCTTTATTTAACATACCAACAAAATCTTGTAGTTTGTAAAAGTTTTTCGCAGGCTACGGATATTTAAATGAGAAACACTGAAGTTTGTTGTTACTTTAGTAAACATCTGATTTATATCAGATGTGCTAAAATATGGGTTGTGTACATTATGTACTTCATATGTATTAGGGTTTGATAAGTTGCAGGAATATATATGATCAAGTCTGGAGAAAGCAAACAGAATGTGAAGCACACTTTGAAAAGGCCTAGGCAAAGTCCACTCCAACACCTCTCCACACAAAAGACCCTTTTAAGGGCGACTTTTTGCATCAAACTAACTGATTCGATGCATGTCGACTTTATTTGAACATCAAATTCATCAAAACAATATCTAAGCAAGTAACAGGTGTCACAGCATTCACATGAAAAAAAATTCTAGCGTAAGCCTCAAAACATTTTTAAAGTCTGGTGTCGTAACAATCGATGACGTTCTGTATGCACAACAAACCTCTGACATTCGCGAAGGACACCAATGTTGATTATGTTGCGTACCAGCTGGAATCTCTTTTTTGCATAAATTAAGGTGGTGGTACGTCCTATAATCCAAATCTTACTGATTAACTATGCCAAGGCTTCTCAAACTATGGGTCGCGACCCCATGTAATTTTGGGGTCGAGAAACAAATTGGCTTCACAAATCAGATATAAAGGTTTTTAAGCTTTACAACAAAATAAAAAGTAGGACTTCAGTGCATCTCTTTCATCTGCATTTTTAGGAGCAATAACGTGCTTCATGCTGTCAGCGTCAGGTGGTTACTAGGATGTTTTCCTGAGCTACCAAATGATAAGAATCAGCTAAGCACAAGTTATGCGTTGTCACGTCATGATTGTTTTAACGCAGTGGTTGCCAAATTGGGGGAAAATTATCCCCCGGGGATAATATGCGATTCTTCAGACGGTAACGCGGAACCAAAACCACACGACTGTTTTGTATTATAAGCGATCACCGCGACATATTGAGGGTAATAAGACATAATCGCAACTTTGGTTTGGGTAACGATGCAAACAAGTTTGGTGACCACTGTTGTAGGAATACTGACAAATATTGACTTTTTTGAATTCATTCCGACACGAACGCATGCTTGTGTTTAAATCTCTTGGTCTAGTTTGGGGGATAGGCTAACTGCTTTGAAAGCACATTGAGCAGTATTGGACTAAAGTTAAAAGCTTCATACACAATTTCAGAAGTACTTTGGAATTTGATTTAGGAAACGTTGGATCCACAACCAATACACAATTGAAATTTATATTATTTTTGGATGAGAACAAGAAAAGAATGCACAGTCATTTCCGATTTAGCCATTCTTAAACTCATAGCATTTTGCACAACACATTTGTGTGAAGCTGCATTCTCAAAACTGATGATCATCCAGTCCAAAACCGATCCTTTTTGAAAAATGTTGAGAATGCCCTTCGTCCTCCATTGTCATGTATCAATCTACGAATAGATGATCTATGTAAAAATCATCACGTCCTTCCATCCTTTTAGCTGCGCTTGATAACTTTTATAAACTGAATCATAATATCCTAATTTTTTCGCCTGAAACTTGCCATTACGTGGTAGCTTTGTCATTGTGCAGTTACTTTCGAGGATTGTGTGCATTTTTTCGCCACACACAAAAATGCCTCTTGAGCTTTGTAGTGGGACGTTTACACGTGTCATCAACAACTAGGCTATCCATCAAAGGGTCGCATAAAAAAAAACTTTTTTAAAATGAGTCACAGAACGAAAAAGTTTGAGAAGCCATGAACTAGGCTACCAACGCCAATGATGCTGCCGTTTCGTAGGCATTTCCTAATCTGACTGCACTTGATGACTGAAACATGATTTAGTGAAGGTATTGTGTAACGTCTTCACTCCCACACGCAAGGCGATAGACTTTAAACATGCATCGCAGTAACAAGCTATACACAAGTACATGAAAGAAGACGAGGATATATACATGACAGTAGATGAGAGTACACGCTTGATGGCGCTGATACATTTACTGCACTTTGATGAAACACAAGCTTTTAAGACACACGTATGAATGGCGCTATCATGATTATTGTAATGTAGAACTGCGATGACTTCCAAGTACATCGATGTATAAAGTGCATGAGGGAGTGGGAGGCAGCGAAGGACCAAGGATCATTTAGGCTGCAGAAGTGCAGACCTCCCAAGGACGAAGCTGTTTGTAGTGTAAAGGGAACAGTGCATAATAGTTAGTCAAAGCCTTTTTCTCTGGGTATAAAATGTAATATGTGAAATGCAGTTATACGGTTTATTGAAGTAAAATGCATTGCAGGCAAGGACAAGCCACCAGAAGAAAATGGTTTAAAGTTGTCAAATTAAACATTTAGTATTTCCACACATTCAAAAATATTCGTGAATGCTGGAGAGGAAATGCGTCAAAAGCTATATACACCGGTACAGCACTGCAATGATGCAACGAGATTTAAGCAGGTTGAGAATCATTCGCGCAATCATGCTTTGCAGAAAAGAACTCGTTGTCAATGCATGCATGAGAACGGAAGTGTGCTTGCTTTGTATTTATGGACTAAAGGCATCCCACTATCTATGCACTGGTTTGATGCGACCACTTTCTGTGAACGCAACAAAAGCCAAACGATGTAATATATAACAGACTTATTTCATGATTTGACACTTTCCACTGTAACAGCGTTAAGTAATTAAATCAATCCACTTGGTTTCGACATCAACCCACTCGGGTAGAAGCGGCGCAGCCAGGAAAAATCAAGAATGAAGAAATGAAAAGAACAGACGTCGTACCCTTAAAATTTTGCAGTGAGCTTGAGAAAGTAGAGCCTGAAGGGCATGCTTTGTTGCTCCTGACAGGAAACCATTGATAGACTTGTGAGGACTGTAGACAAGATCTTTTCAAATGCCCACCCCTCCTATACAAAGATCTTTACTTTACTTATCACATACATGATGGAAACACGAAGGACGTTTTATACATTAGTAAAATTTATTACAGGAATAAAATTTGTACCAAATGGTGACATACAGTACCTTGCCTAGTATATGCAACATTGAAATTAATAGGAAAAGTATTAACCCTTCTGCAGCAAACCGGAAATAGTGTAGCAGGGTACCTTTATCTTCTTATAAACTTCATGATCGTGTGTTTCATTCACTTTCATCATGTTCATTCCTTTTTTTCGTGTACGTTCGTCACTTCTCAACCACACAATTGTATTTTTGGCGCTCCCTTTGACCCAGCACCCTAGGCAGCCGCTTGGTGCGCATAATGGCAGCGCCGGCACTGAGTACAGATCATTTCTTTTTGAAAAAAATAATTCTTTTTGAAAAAAAATTCTCATATCGTGTGTTCTGTGACCTTCTATTTTACCGTAAAGAGAATTTTCAATTTCAATCTTTGTGGATCTCGATGCAAACTGACCTTTTCTGTACTTCATGCACGCTAGAATACCAGCTATCACCAGAGTAAAAACTGCAACAGCTGCGATGCCGCCCACAAGTAGGCCGTTTGCACTGGTTCTCTCAGTGGAATCTGGTAGGCCCATAGCACTCCGAGAGCTTGTTGAATAAGTAGAGTAAGGATTTTCTGAAAAAGACATTTCTTCTGAAAACTTTTTTACGGTAGACGTGAAAAATGTGGTAGAAGAGGATGTTGCATTATTGATAAATGAAGGCTTGAAACAAAGAAATGTCATGGGACGGTCACATTTACCAGTAAATACTTTTCCTGGTGTTTTGTATTCGTAGTTGTTGTCAATGGGTGATATCCAACCACACTGTCCCTCCTCATAAGGTTGATTGTCGAATGCCAGCTTATTTCTAACTCCATTCAACCACAAAAAATCACTGCCATTTTTGTTCAAACCAATTATATAATAGCTTTGCGGGCAAAGGTTTTGCGGCGCCATTTCAATCGCATCTCTAAATTTTTCTTCAGTATCTAATATCGCCAGTCTTCCCTGCTCTGACGAAATGCACCTATTATCAGCTGAAGACGTATTGAGAAACTCAGAATGATAATAAAGTGTTCCAGCATTTGTCTCACTTGTGCTCGTCTGACAAACCATCTTTGCAACAGGCTGATAGTCTTATGCTGACGGTCACTTACCTTAATTTTCCTGAATAATATGACGTGTCAAACAATGAGTCAAAGTTTCGTTTTAAATGAGCTCTTCTGCAAGCTTTCCGACTAGGTGAGGTGCTTGTGTTTTTAGGTATCTGTGCGAAACCAGCATTGCATTCTCTTATTTTAATGGAAACCTTTGAAAAAAGCATTCTAAAAAAGCTTGATTCATGGTTATCGATTAAACTCAATGCTTTACTTGTTTTCTTGAAATTAAATAAAGTGTGCTGAACATTGGCAATGTGCCCATGGAAAGCTAAGAGGAATGTTGAAAAACCTGTCAATTAATAACTGCTGAAAATATACAACAGCATATCTCAGTAGGCTTGTTGAACGTCTACAGTTTTGTAGTTGCCAGTGTAAGTAGCGTAGGTACCCACTACAGCAGATTACAAAATAGCAATTGCTTTGCTCTTCAAAAATATACAAGTTCTTTCTACGATTTTTTTCGAATAGCTCGTGAAACTATCATGATTCTATGTCTATGAAAGTTCTTCCATGAAACAAGACCATAGACAAAGTGTGCATCTAATCTGCTCGGTTGAAGACTCTAGGTTTGCTGGTTAGCCTCAGAGGAATCTGTGAATGACAGGTTATTCGTAATAAACAATAGAAAAGAAGAGCAAATCAGTGGAGAGTAAATCTGTATATCACACAATATATGCTTTCACACAAAACAAAAATAACTTGCAGAACAACCGCAACACCTTGGGTGAATCTCTGTAATACTTCAATGAAAAGCTCTAGGTTTTCTGCAAGCTTTCGAGAAATCAGCCGACTGTGCTCTGCTTTCATCATTTTGCGATGATACAAACTTGCACAAATCTCTAATCCTGCTCAGGTTTATTTTGACCGGATAAGGCAAATGTACTTCAGGCGTGATGCAGGCATACAAAAAATGACCGTTTTGAAGGGTAGGCCTTCCAATAGCAGATTTTTTGTCTGGTCTGTCGAGCAGCATTCTCAAAATCTGCATAAGTTTTGTATATATCAAGTTAAGGGGGTTGCCAGCAGGGTTGCAGAGTCGAAGGAAAAATATCCGACTCCAACTCCAACTCCGGCCTTTCCAAAATTTCCGACACCGACTCCGACGCTTTAACATAAAGTTAATGAAATTTGACTGTTAAAATCAATGGAAATCGTGGTGCACAGCAAGAAATCTCTGTTTCAACAAAAGTTTCAAAAGAAATTGTACCTTTTCAACAGCAATTCCCCAAATCCAAATTTAAGAGTGTGATGTAAAAATGATCCAATTGGACATCTGGACTCGGAGTCGGACAAAAAAGTCCGACTCCCACTGGTGTTAGGAATCCGAATCAGACTCCACCCAAAAACCTCAGACTCTTTACGACTCTTTACGACTCCGATTCCGCAACCCTGGTTTCCAGGAGCGGGCAAAGTACACCTGAAATGTTCCAACAAGAATTTTGTGAAAACCAATTTTACCTGTCGGCGGCAAAAACGTTTTGACATTTTCATGTGGTACCAAGCGGGTTGGTTTGGCAGATCAATAAAAACATTATTGAGGAGAAGCGGATTTGACCCACGCGAGTCATTTAACCGTTCTGTAATTGCTTGCCAAGGGCCAGAAACCTTGCTGTTCAGCAATTTCCCTTGGGATGGAGTGAGCTGAGTTTTCGCTGCAAAGCTTGTGATGTTTTATTTGCATACGAAATGTGTTGCAATTGTTGTCATTAAACTACGCGGAATTTTGGAAAACACCATCCAAAGCCTGCATTTCGCTGCCTTTTTAAAGGTTTTTAACCTTTTGCACAAGTCCGTCCTAGACTTTAATTCTTGAAAATGAAGTAAAATATCTCGCTGTGACCAAAGCGACATGATCTACCAAAGCAACACAATGTTGCCTCCCGCCGTGCAGTCCAGTATCAACAGCGCATTTCCTGATTTGACGACAACGATAACCGGCGCAAACCCATGAACCACTGACGGCAAGAAAACCCTGCCAAATTTGGGGTCCATGGCACCGAAATAAGACGAGGTTCGAAGTGTGGAGTTCTTATGTGCAAGGAACACTTTCGAGTCTTCTGCCGAAATTGCTGAAACGAAATCGTTTCATACACTTTGATTTTTGTTGTATAGCACATTTCAGGGTTGCTACCGGGTGAAAGATATGTCGGCAAGCTTTGTGGTTGTATGTACAAGCAGGCCCGTAACCAGATTGGGACAGCAGAGTTGGCGAAGAGAGGGGCCCACGATTTTAAGCTATGCTCAATATTTGAAACTATGTTTAGCACATTTATCCAGGGGGGGATTTTACAGTGGGGTCTTCTCCCCCCTGCGCTTCCCCTGTTACGGGCCTGTATACAAGTACTTAGACCAGTTACGCTTGTGAGAGAAGTCAATAGCACAATAGTCTGTCAATAAAAACCTTGTTGCTACTTTGTAAAAGGTGCGTTAACTCAAAACAAACGTTGCCGCTACTACATGTTTGAAATCACTTTCTTCTTCCGTTTGTTGATTGATTCTGTGCAGCAGATTGGCAGACATTATCGTAAAGGAATTTGTTACTAATACAACAAGGGAACCTCGAGTGGGCAAGGAGAGCTCGTCGCTTCAACGAATGGCTCGAACTCGGGAAGCTACGCCAACACGAACGGCAGTGTACACGGCTTCGTTACCTCAATTCCCCACTGTCCACTGGGCCTGCGTCCGCGGTCCCTCGGGGCAGCACTTCCTCCCAGCGTGCAATCGTGGCTTGCTTCTCTTCCAGAAGAGTCGTCTCTCCGCTTGCACAGTGCTCCTCAGCCTTTCCCTTTGCAGCCTGCTTCTACATCTAGAAAAGAGATACTCAGCAGACGGCAATTCAGCAACGAATTGGTCGCCTCGTACAACCGGAACGCGGACCAGCGAGAATTCGAGCAAATACGAAAATACGGACTCGATCGCCGCTGCAGGGAGCGCCGACGTCGCTTACACTTCCCGGGCTCAGCAAGTCAAAATCGATTCGAAATAGTTGGCGGGCGGCGACAACGCCAAGTGGGACGAAGCGGCCGCTGTCTCGCCAGACGGAGCCGACTGCACTTCCCGCGACGTGAGCTCGATGTCGTTGCCTTTCAACTGCGAGCCCTGTTCACCCCCGGCAGCAACGGGACCTCGGGCGTGTGGAGTACGAACGACAACGGCCATTCGCTGACCCCCCAGAACCCGCCGCCCATCCTTGCCCACCCTTCGGCCTCACTGCCGCTAGGCGACCCGTGGAAGCGGCAGGACTCTTCAAACAGGTTCTTCCACCACCGCATGTCGCTGTACCAGCCGCATTCGGCTCACGAACACGTCAAGACGGTCAACGCGAGCCTGGACGTATCTGGCGTCCACACACCTCATGAGCAAGAATTTGAAAAAAGATCACAGAAATATTCAGTTTACCTTGTTGTGACTTTGTGAAAGGTGCGTTAACTCAAAACAAACGTTGCCGCCACTACATCTTTTAAATCACTCTGTTTTTCCTTTTTTTTGGTCGATTCTGTGCAACAGCTTGCCAGATATTATCGTAAAGGAATTTGCCCAGTTCGGGCCAAATACACCTTATGTGCAAGAATTCACAAAAATATCATAAAAATAACAAATTTTCATGTCTCAACCTAACTTACTTTTTTGCATGTACTTCCACCAGCTTCGAAAACATCACGGTATGGGTCTTGTACAGACCACTAATGAAGGTTACTGGCGGAATTTCGGATGTTTTCGAGTATTTTCCTTGCCGTTTGAAACCGTACTACCCGCGTTTTTTGTGGAGGAACATGTGTTTGATTTTGAAAAACTAAAATTTTTCCGACATGCAACAACTTTCTTTTTTAGGATCAGCTGAGCTTGAGAATAGTTTCTGAGTTGTTCAAACACACGCCTGTTAACCTAATCGTTTCCGTAAGCTTTGGTTGTAGTGGGAACAATTTTACCAAGGTGGGGCAATATATACCAACACTGTTTGTTTTAAAATAGACCTGAGCAGGGATATTCAAGTACGTACTCTCCACAGTGATGGTAAGCAAGGAATCTATCGGCAATTTTTAATAGGAGATCGATTTCACGTAAAATTACGCATCATCAGTCCCGAAATTCGCAAGCAATGCTTACGGGTTAGAAGTTGAAAAACTCAAGACCATAATGAATAAATCAGAACACAAGCTCAGAAATCAGAACGTCTTAACTAAATTTACTGAGCTCAAGAGCATGTGCTGCAACAAATAATTGTGACTAATAAATTAGAAAAAACGTCTTCTCAAATAAATAAATTCATTAGGACTACAAAATTAATTGGTTGACGCTAGTCATTAAAACTCCTCAGGAATTTTAAAACATAAATCAAATCGTCATACTTATAATGATAACCGTGGGTCGATTAACGCCAACGGTAAAATCGAATTAAGAGCACATGTTCGAACAAAAGCAGGTAGGTCAAAAGGGGCATCAACAAAACACTAAACGCAAAAATGGAAAAACTCGCTGCTAATTTCTACAGAGTTGAGTATTGCAAGAAAAACTACGCGGTTGAAGAATAGATGTTGTTAGAATAAAAGCGTAGTCAGAATAACTTCAAGGAAATATTTATTCAATTCTGAGAGTTCATAGGAAAGCACTATGAAGCAACTAGTACAAGGAAGAAGAAACGAAGCAGTGTATCAACTATTTCAAATCATTAATACTAACCGTGCGTGTTGAAATAGTTTCAAATACGAAGCATTACGGCAACCAATACGTTTAAAGATAATTTTACTTTACAGATGAGAAAAAGCTGGGTAAATGCAGTATCACACGACATTTTAAATCCCAAGTGTAGATTTGTTCCCCACTATACTCGTCTGAATTAGTGCCAGGATCTGACGAGCTGTAGATCACTGAGGGCAAAAATTGTATCATTTAAATACCGCCAAAAATGTATTGTTTTTGTGTTAATTATACAACCTTAAACAACCGCACCAATATACCAATCGACAAAACACCTGAAGAAATGCAGAGTTTTTCAAAGCAGAAAGTATGAGCAAGTAAAAATAATTATCATTAACTGGCGACATGCGCTGAACGTAAAAAATTACTTAAACTCAAAGTTATGGACGTTCAAGATCTTCTTGAATCCCATGACGACCCAAACCGTGGGCCTCAATGTTTTGGCTGTCATCTGTTTTCCATGCCCTCGTGGTCATATTTCGCTTGTTTGCGACAGGACAACGCAGACACCCAGATTTTGGGTATGGTTTGTTAAAAATTAAGTCTTGGGCATATATCACTTCAGCACACCGTGTTTCTGATGGTGATAATAAGTTATTTGCTCATTTCTGCGTAATTCAGCGTCATCCCTATGCAAACCGTCGCCAATAATTACCCTGAGAAGACCACTTGAAAACGTCTTCATCTTGTTTGAGCCTTCAGCACCGTCAATCAGAGATCTTCGTTATGTTGAGACAATCTCATGCTTTGATTGAAGTTTCTAAAAAATAGAAAGTATAGGGTGTTAAAGAAAAGATGTTAAACGTTACCTGTGCTAAGAACACCGTAATCGAAGAAAGAAACTCGAGCATTACGGAAAGATAGCGAGCTGGTTACGTAAGGTTGAAAAAAGGCTACAGCCTAAGGCGCCATTGCAGTACCATCAAATATTTCAAAGAACAAGACAATTTACAAAAAGAGAAAATATCAAAATGGTAAGACAAAACAAAGAAAGAAAAATCCGAAAAGTCAAATCATATGTGCAACAATCATTAACATAGCAGAGATGATAGTGGGCAAGCAATGCGTGAAGAGTTGAGAGATGTGCATGAGACATACCCGTAGGTGAGAGAAGTGAGTGACAATGAAGGTTATGAAGCAGAAAGCCATGCAGCAACCATGATTTTACAGAACAAAGGCACGCAGCAGAGGCAAAAAACAATTTTTATCAACACATACCATGAAGAAGCAACACAGTTACTCAAGGACCATAATGGAGTACCACAGTTGCATATTATGTCCCGCAGGGCATATACCCGAAGGAGGTTAAGAGACAGGGGGAGGTCGTAAAAGTCAATCAGAGATTTCAGTTATACCAACAGATTACAAATTGTTTTACCAATAAAAAATTCATCCAGTAGGTGAAGGGTACATGAAAAACATATATGCTAATATACGAGTTTAGGAAATTGGTCTAAGAATAATAACATCTTATTCATGGCGCCATGATACATATCCACTTGTCACATATCTATAAATATACATCCACTAATCTTTTATCTATATGAGATTCTTCTACACAATGTAGACCACGGGTTCATAAAGTTTGCCTCAATACACCCAGAGGTACTGAGATTAGATGTTGGTGGTATTCAATAGTGTTGGGAAGTAAAATCCAAATCAGTCTTTGCATTGACGTTTTTCCTCACTACTCTAGTTAAATATTTTTTACCAGTTCTGTTTGATTTCTTACAATTTTTTGTCATTAAACTTTTTGAAAAGGGTATCCAGATCAACGAAAATTCGACGCTCAGGGGCATTGAGGCGTTAAAACGTTAAGGACCACTGATGTAGACTCTTCAAAGAATTTTAAATGGAAAAAAAACAAAAAACATTTTAAATGAGTAAAAATGTGAAAGTGATCATAAGTAATCCCACATCACACTGAACAAAAATAAAGAAACAGAATAAAGATGGGTGACAAATTTTACCTACTGGAAACACAGGGGGTGACAGGCAGGAGAAGAAAAGAAGAAGGCACTTAAAAACTTCACAACGCGGCCGTAAAAACCGATGAGGTAACAAACGTCGTTTCCACAAAGCAACGTATTTATGCAGAAACAGCGTGGTCCAACTGCTTTTGACCTACGGGCCATTTTACAAAAGCGTGACAACCTGCGGGTCACTTCCAACAAAGTGATGCATAAAACAGCAGTTTCACAAGATTTAAAACTAAAAAAGGGAAGAGAATTGAGTGTGTCATTGAAATTATTACACAACAGCAAATACTGTAAAAATTTATTACAAATCCCTGTGAGTGTGATGCCTATGCTCGAAGCTTTTCTGACACTATCGTTCCTCCATCAATACCAATGTTAGTGTTAGCAAGCCGGAGACTATCGTCCAGTGTTTCGTCTGCCATTCAATATCGTGGAAAATGTACTCTCACACACGTATGTGTTTCCAAACACCGAATGCATTTTTTGCGCGAAATCTTTCACTGTGGGAAATTTATCTTTACTGAAAGTTTTCAAGAAGCTCTCTGCAGTCTAGTCTAACGCCGTTAAGGTAGCACATTCAAAATATGTTACGTTTATTCTAATTAAAAGTACCTGTACCTAGACCACACAACATTAAAACAATACTGAGAAAGCTCGCGGGCCTTAAAAATTCAGTCTGCTGGCCACATGCGGCCCGCGGGCCTGTACTTGGAACACACTGATGCAGAATATGATATCGCTATCTCAATAGCTTTTCTTTGTTCCTTTCTTCAGAATGTAGCAAGATATATTTTATTCTAAGAAGATTATCTCAAACATTTGAGGATTACGCTGTCTGCTACAGCAAAAGCTCGAGCTGAAGACCTAGTACGCAATTTACCCATCAGCATGGAACGATAAAAATGTTAAATCATTTAAATTATCTCTTCAGCAGTTTTCTAAAGCTTGCAGTTATATTATCTGTAGATTAAAGGTAATTTCAGTAATCTAGCAATTTTCAACCTCTGCCCTGAAAAGATTGTTGATCCTTTCTTATTTTTAAGACTGCTCTAAACACGAGACATTGTGTTCAGTACGGTTTTTCAATATCACAACTGGGTAGGTATGTTGACACAAGACAATATCGCATGTACTGTACTATTGGGTCAGGTGGTTTTTGCTTAATATACGTGTGATTTGGTCTTTACTTTCATTTTCTCTCGTTCTACTTCCCGATTTTACTCTCTTTTTGTCTGGTCAAATGGTTATTTTTGTTTCACATCATTTTTACGTTTTGCTAGCTCCGCAATTTACTCTTTTCTTTCCTGTTGATGTACTTGATGTTCTTGAATCAATGGCAACTCTGGCATGGCTTCCGGTTTTGCTACTGCTCGTGTGCGTAAGCGAAACATTTGAGAACGGGAGTATTTAAAGATAGCACATCAAAAGACTTTGACCGATGAAAATTTGAAAGCAGTTTTCTTGGTTGAATATAACAACTTTTAACTAAGCATTGACGAATTTTAGAACTGCAATGTCCAGATTGACAAATTTCTTTACCCTTTCTTGCTGCTTATTTTATGAGGTTCAGATAGGTTGCCACCAGACGCTACTATACCATGCTTTAGCCAACATCGCAGATAACATTTTGGCAATCATGTTGTTTTTTACTTTTTGTGGGTTGCTCGTTTACTCACCCGTGGCTATTTATCCTGATTTTGCATTTTTTCCCAAAGCTTGCGCTCTGTTGTGGAAAACAGATCCCCAGTGCGAAAGCCCCGTAGCCACGGTTGGGGCGGCATTCAGGGGCAATGCACCCCAATTTTTTTGTGTCCCACGCAAATTTTGTTGTGCCGAGACAAATTTGTTTTAAACATATAATAAAATCAAAAATATTTCCCCCCTAAAAATGTATTTTGTCCCCCGGCCCAAACATTAAAACCTGGCTACGTGCCTGCAGTGCGACATCGCGCCAGTCATATTTTAAGGAAAGTACAACATTAGCTTTCCCTTCCCTACAATTTACAGTTATCGTTACTTTCCCGCAAGGCGTAACTCTCAAGGGAAAAGTTTGGCGATCCCGGTATTGTGCATACTTTCGCTTAAAGTGTGTCTCTCTCAATTACATTTTGTGATATACCTAACCTACAGGCCACACCAGACTTCACCTAAATTATATATGTATATATACAATTTTTGTGAGATGTGTGAGAAGGGGACAAACTTTCTACAAAATAAACGTGAAATCATCTATGGACAGCATTACATTCAAACACTGCTCGGAGGGGAGTTCCTAACAAATAAAACAGTCGCAAACGTTAAGTCAATCGACTAAAGCCAGTGCAAACTTATCACACAGAATAACAGTGCAGTTGTGCTTCGATATGCACTTATTTTCTCTTTAAACGGAAGTTGGAGTGATATACCTATCTGGAAGCACCTCTCACACGAATCGGATAGAAATTTCTGTACTGGCGAATGCTGTTCACATGATGCATCAATGGAATTTCCTTCGTGCAAAGCGAAGCTTAGTCGTATGATTAAGGCTTCATTCTCACTACTTGCTAAATCAGGGTTTCCAAATTTTTTTATCAGAGGGTCACATCAGCCATTACACAACAGTTCTACGGTCGGACATCTTACGCAGTGTGATTGTTTCAAGACATGTCACATTCTACCAAATCAACAAATTTTTCGTTTATTTTTTCATAATTGATCAAATGTCTTCGCGGGCCGCAGTTGGGAGACCCTGTGTTAAACAATCTGCCCGTACGCCCCCTCAACAACACATGAAAGACATTCCTCTTCATTCAAAAACGCTTGGCCTCGGACAAGGTGCCGATGCACTTCGAAACAATCGATTCATGACCGTCAGGACGGATCGAATCAGAGCAAATCAATCCATATGCGCCAACAGGTTATGTTGCTTCTTCAAGTGTTCTTGCCGCTAATTTTTTTTAGTGACGGCAATTGGCGGCAGACCGAAGCCTGAGTTGTGCTTCTTGCCGCGGCGCTTGAGGTGAACGCTCTCGCCCAAGGAGCGCTACGGCGATTCACTCAGTGGCCGTGGGTCGAACACCCAACCTTCCAACTGAGAGGCGGAGACGTTACACCTGAGCTAATTGCAATATTGAGTTTTAGTTAAACACAAGCTCTGTATGCTAAACAAATTTTCCTAAAATGCACACAATAAAAAATCCAGCGAAACTGTTTACGCCTGTTCGTACAACTCCTTACATCCCAGAAACAGACTTCATTGCAACCTCTCCAACTTTAAAATTGCCACCAAAAGACATTCGCGTTTGTAACAGTTTCTAAGACATATTGCAAAATCGAACGATGTCTACGCATTAAGTTACATTAATGTTTGGCTAACTCGTTAAAGCCACTGCGCACACGAGAGGTTAAGGCTGACGCCAAGGATAACGAATTTTAGATATGCTGAGTTCATGGTTTAGAGGATATGTTATACAGAACTACACTATGTGATTGAGTGTTATGTTGATGTCTGTCATTTCAGGTCCACGAAAAAATCGACTATAAACACCAGAAAGGAACTTCACGCACTTTGCATAGGGAATGTTTGGCGGCCTCGAACAAACATGATTTCATCGGAGGAGTGGAAGTAATTCCTGTCCATGTCGCACAACTAGATGTTATGTTAAACTTTTCAAAAACTTGTATCAAGGACGAAAAGTTTCACACAGCAAATTGTACGTTGTAACTCATCGCAATCCAACAAGAAGTCTGTTTATTTACGAACTTGGCTTTCACAGACTGTACCTTCTCTTTCTCGAACACTTGGGCAAGCAACAGTGACATACACGCCAAGACTGCCAAATATTTTTTCATCTTCTCTTATTATAATCGGAAATTAACATTTACCGTAAAATTTCGTTTAGTTCATACATTCAAAGTTCAAAATGACATAAAAAATGAAACAAAAAGCTGACACAGAACCACTTTTTGATTGAACTTCATTTAAACACTTGAACTAAGCAAGTGCAGTTGTGACCCAAACGCTTTAACTCGCTGATTTCACGCTACCGGTTGAAAAACAGCTTCCTTCATGGTTCAGGTCAGGAACTACATGACATGTAATCTTAACTGGATAGGAAAATAGAAAAATGCCTTAACCAAACACCGAGACAGAAAATCGGTCGGTAATGTATATCCGAGGGAGATGGCAAGCACAGGAGTGTTATGGTCAATCCGAAATACGTCGATCTATGCAAAAACTTGCATACTTTAAATGAACCAATAGACAGACATGGCACTTTTGACAAAGGATCGTCTCGATAATACATAAGACCGTGGTGCGATAGTTAAGTGAGGTGGACCTCATTCTGCATATAGCACGTCATAATCATGTTCTTATTTCACGATTTATTCACAAAATCAATAAAACTTAGATGTTACACTAAGTTACGCATATTGTAAAGAGAGCAATAGAAATATGTGATAAGATTGAATAAATCAGATTTTGCAAGACGATTTTCACATGAGAATGCATATTTTTTTCAACTGCACAAAACAGGAGTAAACGAAAAAAATCGCTACGGACGAAAATCTCGAATAAACAAACTCAACCGCATGTACTGCTCGGTTAAAAACAACACAGCCATGAAGGCGCACAAAAGTAATAAATAGAAAAATATAAAGCAGTCTTACAGTTAGGGAGAAACTAGGTGAGAAGTAACCTTGTGGAAGAAGATTCGGATATGAACAATTCCATCACAAATAAAACCGCAATTGTTTACTTTGATCCACGTTTGAAGTTTTGCACGGAGCGTTTACCTTCGCGCATTACGTCGTAGCGTTTTTCAGCCCGATGTGAGCTTCAGATACGCAAAGCAAGTGGCGATGGAAGGATTTCTTCCAGCAGTGGCCAAAAGGCTTTTATCCCAGGGTGGAGCGAACAGTGGTAAAAACTTTATTTTACCAACTCGAAACTAAGAGGAAAACAATTTTCCACTAAAACGTCAATAGGAAATTATTAAATTTCAAGTCCCTACTCCACCCTTCCGACGTCCATGCACAAAACAATACTATGCTGTTCGCAAACACTAGAAGAGTTAATACCACTACGACGCGATAACTATCTTTCGTGAAGCAGGCGAACGTCGATGCAGCTTTACATATGTTCGGCTATAATACAAAATTAAACTGCCACACAGGACTCTGTGACGTAACAGTTGCAGTGATGCAAGTGATCTCATTTGGCGAAAGACACTGTCTTGTTCAAGCAGACGCTTGTTTATTATCGCCTTGTCAATCACACAGTTTGTCACGAAAGTGTTTTATCAATTAGTACCCAGTGAAGATGTGCAGCAGCACAGTGGTGCAAGTACAGTGGTGCAGCAGCACAGTGGTGCAAATACGGATAAATTGAAATGATCAGAGGTTTATACGCAACAGTCAATCGTTTCGCACCAGAACTGGAACAGTAGATTTTTAAACACTGGGTTGGTTGCCTTAACCTTGCTAATTGCAAAAAAAGAAACAAAAAATAGGAACAACTGGCTGTGTGCATGCACAAAAGCTTAGCAGATGAAGAATACTACATTGGTCTTGTGCAGGGTTTCTCAAACTTTTTCAACCACGGAACACCACGTCTTGTTGTTTCGTTTCACGGAACACCAAGAAATTAGTGTGTGATCTGTGGGTGAGGGTTTTAAGTCCCAAAATCTTGGATTGCTGAAAAACAAGCGTTTTATGTAGCTGATTCCCGCTCATTTTGAGGTAACAAAGACCAATATGTGACGAATGGGCTCAAATGAACCTGCAGTGCGTCATGTCAATTAATCGGCAGAATACTGAAAAGGCCGCGGAATACATCAGTGTTACGCAGACCAAAGTTTGAGATACGCAGGTCTAGTGCATCAAGACAAGCTTACTGCAATTTCATCATTATGTTGCTTGGAACGAACGAAATTTTCCAAAGCTTTGGGAAAGCACGGTGAAAGGTCCAATTCGACGATGCCTTGTTCCGTTTTGGGTGTTTTCCCTGTAGATATTTTAATATCGCAGAACGGGTCCTTCACGAAATCTCCACAAGCAATGCGAGACCACATGTCCAAGTACGAAAACAATCGAACATCTTCGCTTTGTTCCAGCTTGACCGAATTCGCACCCTTCGACCAAAACACTTGAACTTTGCAGCAGCGCATGCACAGAAGTGTGAAACCAACTTGGCCGCGGAGTTTGAGGCCAGGGCAGAAGAGACTGAGAACTTTGCTGATGTCTTGGCGCACTTTTTCTGACAAATCTTGCGTGCCATCAAATCGAGGTAATTTCACAAGCTGGTGTTCTCCGGATGCTTCTAAAGGATCATTGTCGGGTGGATAAAGAAGATGTGATCCGCTTTCAAAGCAAATAGTCTCATCCATCACAACTTTGTCTTGGTATTTGACAGTGAGTCGGTATTTGTATCAATCTGATTCTGAAAAAAAGAATGTGGCCTGAAACAATCGTAACTCCTAAACGCAACGCTATAGGACTTTTGACTGTTTAAAATTTACAACAAATTGCGCTGATCGACAAATTTAATCTGATCGAGAGTGATTTTCATTGACCACTTTCCTGGTAAGCTGTAAGAAAGAGATCAGCCATCATGGATATAAAAAGGTCTCAAACTAGCGAGCAGAAATGTTAAGTAGTTCGTGTTTAACGTCAGAAGAAAGAATTTGAAAAAGTCAAACTTGGATACGAAGGCAATGCATTTCGTTAAAATGTAAGGGAAGAATAATTACATGACTCCACAACTAATGTCGAGCAGAAGATGTCTAATCGCCAAAAGTAACCAACGCCATTAAACACAGCTCGTAGAGAAATGTCTACATATTTTAGTGTTACAACGATATCGTTGAGCGCAGGTTTCGGTCTCCAGTGGGAGTGAAAACCGATGCGAGCAGAGAGAAAAACTAACATTAAACAATGCACAGTTGAGCAATATTGAAAAATGATTTTCGAAAACAAAATCAGAAGGGTCTTGCAGGAACTTTAGCCGCATTTCAGGACAGTTCATCACCTTAACGCCAAGATACTGCAGAACAGTATAGCACAGTTCACCTGGAATCTCATTCTCTTTGACAAACGCCTCTAGTTCATCCAAATGCATTTGCAGTGCCTCATTTTCGTGAGTCCTGTCGCGAGAGGCGACAGATCCTGCAGCGATGGATCAAAAACGAAGAGGAATAAATACAAATGTCAAGTTTGAGAAAGAATAATTACTACCGTTAGCGTACTCACTGCACGTAAAATGCAGAGTGTGTCATGCAAGTAACCTCAAATGCTGCTATGGAGATGCGAAGCAAGGAAGATTATGCAAAAGAAGTTGTCCGCGTTTCCAATTTTGCACGTCACAAACGCGGAAGTAACTTCGGACGATTTCCATTCAGAAGAGAACCACGTGATCAGACTTTAAAGCGCGGATGCGGATCACGTAGCTTCATTGTTGCGACTAGGTTGGACTTTGCTGACGCTTGGAAAACTACAATTATCACAACCGTCTTTGCGAGCGGAGGTGTTGACGAAGCGGATATTGCGTATCCCACCTCACACAGATGTTTTAAAGAATAACACTACCAACCTTTCGAACGACTCTCTGGTGACTTTTCGTGGGAAACCAATGACTTCTTGTGGCCATGCTTGGGAGTTACAGCCCTCCTGGATAAACCAAAGGGAAAATAAGCATATAGTTAAAAATCTTTGTATTTCTTCGGCTTTTGGGTCTTGCACCATCGTTGAATTATAATAATAACTCAAGGAATCGCGCGTGCTCTGTACCGCGTAAGGCCTTCAAAACGATGGCATGTCTTAGCAGGACGCAGCACGATAGTTTTACATTAGTGCCCATCTGCATTAAACGAACTATGAAGTATCCAGTGGCAGGGGCCTGGTTCATAAGGAAACTGATCGCGTGTGTGTCTCAATTAATGCAGCAAAACGTTGACATCTCCTATGCGCAGCTTGGACGTTATTGCCATCGTTTTCAGCATTTCTGCGTTGGGAAATGGCAAGCCATTGCTAAATCGTTGCGAATGATAATTAAAAAATACATTCGAAAACTACCAGTCCGCACATTCGCATTAAAAGCAGGTCATTTTGGTGAACGTTTGTCATAATAAGATGTGTAAAATCTATGCAACATAAATAAGATTTATTACAAAGAATAACCGACAATCATTACATATATAACTGCATTTGACTTATGTAAAATTGCATTGGCCAGTCTTAAAAGCAGCCCTTACACGCAGGAAAAACCCACAGTCATTGACCACAAAATAAGAAAGCTACATTTGCAACCGCTAGACCAGCAATAAACAAGTTAGCGAACGGAGCAATAGGCAAATGATTTTGAAAACTTATAATTATCGCCTCTTAGATTACACAGAAGTGTTGCGGTCATACAGAAGAATCCATAAAAACTTCTTCCCGTGAATTTCGACTTCTGTTATGTAATGGGTTGAAAGAATACAAACAACTTTCCTGCAGTTGGTCCAAGCAACTTGTTTCTAAGGCTTAAGGCAAAACCGAAACGAAACGACCTGTAGTCAAAACAAGGCTTGATTTAGCCAACTTTTCATCATCTTCGCGTGAAAAATAAATAAGTTTACTTATGAACACTGCGCTGAGTTTAACGAACCCGATTCGGTTGGATTTGGACAAAGATCCATGAAATGTTGAATAATTTAATTGTTTATTTATGTATTTGCCTCAGACACACAAGGTCCATAAAACACTTGTTAAAAGAATTAGTTCGTACGCGTTGCCCATTGTTTCGGAACGGACACCGAAACAAGACACCAGTAACTGTTGCATTCGGCTGTCATCATACAGGTGATATGAGCGATACTGGAGAAAAATTGAGATTTGCAAAAAGCACCAGACGTTTGAAGTGAACGTATAAAAAGTTGGATGACGATGCTCATTGTTAAGCATTGGCATATACATTGGTTCTATACATATAATGAATTGTCCCGACGAAATAAGTGGTGTGGTATCAGCGAACACTCACGTTACTGGTGATTCAATGCAAAAATTCGATAGGGATACACGGTGAAGTTTAGATCTGGAATGTGCGTATCAGCACCACACTTGGCAGGCATATATGGCATGTGCATGGGACAGAGTGTTTTCAACTGCAGTAAAGCAGTGAGCAAAGGCAACTCTGAGCTTGTTTGCTGCACAATAAAGTAATTTCACTTGCCTCTGCATATCTGTGTCATCTTTCGGTGAGGCATGAAATAACACACCAAGACAGTGGTTCTAAACCTTTCGTGGTTTGTGGCCCCCTTCCCCCTTCAACTGACGTATAATTAATGTTGTGACACTTGAAAAAAAACAGGTGCCACTATTACTGTTTTGTAATGAATCCAGTGGTGATTTAAGTTTTGTCCACATCACTGCAACAGCTTCATTTCCGTTTGCGTCCCACTGTGGATGGGAACAACGTTCACATATTAAATAGGAAATAAAAAGATAACCTGTGTCCTGTTTGATATTTTGCCAGAATTTTCTGGGAGACTGGTCCTGCATGGAATTTGCAAGTGTATCTGCCTTGTGCTTTTCGTTTGCATTACGACAGGCTCTTAACGTATATTTGAAGTCTTTACGCCTTTCCCTCACATTGTCAAACATAAGTCCAGTTTGGTGCTTATTATTGTGTTTCGTGCAAAATTCGGAGGTTCTAACAATAACATGTTTCCTTCACAGAAATATTTCACCCAGGGATGTGATGTCTGGATAGTGTCCTGCTATTTAGATATATTTTCACTTGCTGCCGTGGTGATTGCCATAATTATATTGCGGTAAAACTGGTCTAACATGTCAACAGAGTCGCACGCAGGAATTCTGTAAGGGGGGCGGCGGAAATTTTGACAAAAATATTTTGTTCTCTCTAAAGTACAGGCTACCTTATTTACTATAACATTTATGTCATATATGCTATTTCAATTTTAACACATCAACACTTTTCTTGACCAGGTCCAGCCGCGACATCTGTTGTTCTTTGCCCGTTTTCCACCGTTACCGTGATTTTGTTAATCAGTTAAAGTACGATGCGATGTAGTGTAGCACTTCTCTGCAAAATTTTGACATTGTTTATGGAAGTTTGTAACATGCTCAGCATTCCGAGATATTGTTTTTAAAAGCACTCTTATGTTATATAGTCGCATTACTTCATACCACTTCCAGCAAATTCTGGTGTCTCAGTCAGCTATTATTTGTCCCGAAATATTATCAACAGCGCTTTTCTCAACATCGCAGACAAACAAAATGCACTGCAGTACCACTACAGATCGTAGAATTATCTCACAGCCACACTATATGGTTGTTGGTCGATACCAAAAGAAAAATACCTTTGTTAAATCACCAAAACAGAATTGAAACAACAGTTTTTACACATACTCGTAAAAGGCAGCACAAACGTTTGCGAATTGCGAGTGTATCATCTAACTCTAACATATTCGAGGCAGTGGCAGCCAACAAAGCTTAGCCGACATATTACTAACTTTACAGATAATTGTGCGAGGTACAGACATACCGCCGTAGAAATTTTGAAATGAGAGAATGGACAGGGCCAGATGCTCTCCAGGAGGCTCTTGGTTGTGCCTCTTTGCTAATAAAATGTATGCATTAAGCAACTGCTGCTTAGGTCGATTTATCGTGTGAAAGTGCGTAGCCCACTGAGCCGCAAATATTTTTAAAGAAACCACTGTTTTAACTGCCCATAAGCATAAAACAAACTTGCAGTGGATAAAAGTCGCCAACCACTTTGGCGTACCTCATTCTTTCATAAAGGTGCATCAGTAGCTGAGCGTAGGGGTTGATAAACTTCAATGAGAAAACATTCCAGTCAACATTTATGCCTCGGGCACCCAGAATCGATCTCAACCTTTTAGGTGGAGTTGCGTCAAGCAAGTGGGCGACCTGCAAATCAAGCAGATGTTATTCAAGGTCACTCAAACGCACGCGTTTTCCACAGGAAAAAGCATCAGCCACAAAACAACGTAAACTTTGCGCATTCAGACCATTCGATTAAGCTGCAACAAGTGTTGCCACTTCTGATGCTTTAGCATCGGATCTAACCTCTAAACACAAACACCGTTGTTGTCCTTGCCCAAAATGAGCAGATTCTCTTTATTCGCTTATACTGGACTAACTGACAGGTTCAGACTCGCGCGTGAGATTTTGTACAACTTGGCAAGTCTTCTCAAGCTCATCCGATCAGAAAAAAACAACGTGTTGGTTTTGGAAAACTTTTTATGTGATGAAGATCAAAAGCAATTTTCAAACAAAAGTGTGGGAAGCGCTCTTAACAAATGAACGAAAAAGCAAAGAAAAATCCAGAAATTCCGCCAGTAGACGTCATTGGTGGTCGGTTTAAGGTATAAACAGAACCTCATTTCAAGCTTGCAATTCTGTCTGCAATAAAAGTAAATTAGGTTGAGACATGAAAGTTTTCTATTTTCATTGCAATTTTCAGTCACATCAATCAACCTTGCCCAAAATGAGCAAATGTTTTACGAAAATCTGGCACATAAGGCAAACTTGCCCAAAATGGGCAAATGCTTTACGACAATTGTTGGGCAATCAGATTGATCGCGGCACTGCTACTGACTTTCATGTATCGCATGCGGCCAGTCCCGTCGCCACAGGGGCGATTCGGTGGGCTAAGCCCACCCAAACAATGCGCCAAACCCCCCAAACTGAAATACCAAAACTATGAATTGGTGGAGTTTTCTCAATTTGTACAATGTCAAGGCATTAACAGGGAAACAAAAAACTCACACTAACGATAACGTGGGGTGATTTTCACCCAAACTCTCAATCAACCATAACGTTGGGTGATTTTCACTTAGGGACCACGTGGCCGCCACTCCTGTCTGGGTTGAGATCACCCAGGGTTAGTATTCCAGGGGTGTGAGTAATATTTGCGAAAACTTGAATATGATCAATGCAGACAAGTGCTCCCCATCGTTGGCAGTTGGCACCAGGGATGTAGAAGCGGCTAATTCGTCAACCGCTTCCACACCTATCGCTTCCGCTTCCACCGCTTCCCCTTCCGCCAACAATAAACGAGAAAACGACCGTTGCGGACTAGGCCTTCTATGAAGAACGCGATGGATGCTACTTAAAGGAAGGTCGGCTCCTGTGATCATAGCGGGAGCCTTGAACGGTCCAGATTTTTTGAAAACTACACAGGTTTAGCGCCACTTATCAATACGAGATATTCCTCATGCTTACTTATTTTTCCCATGCTAACGGGATGCAAGCAAGTACAGCGTTTAGGTTTTTTGCGGTTAAGTTGAATTTGTCCCCAAATGAAGGGAACATTTGAAACATGCCATTGTGCAAGGTTGGTTAAATGTTCATGTGTTTAGTTCATTTTGCTCATTTTTAATGTATATGCCATTGTTCATGGAAGAAATAGTGAAAACAAAATATTCTGAAAACATTGCAATCTTTTGAATCGCGAGTTAAAATGGAAAAACACGCGCTCAAGCTTTGAACTCAGCCAGTTCTCCAAGCTGTGCACGTCGCTTGCGTTTGACCAAGGCCTCGCTTTCCTAAGAGGCTTCTTTTGACGGGCTAACGCAGCAAACCAGATGTTAGGCATACAGTTGGTGCGAATTGCTCTTTCGTCGCACCCATTATTACATCAGCATACCGTGTTTCTGATGACGCGAAGAAGTTGTCGCACGTTTTTGCATCCTTTGGCGACATCCTTGTGCCGAGCGTCGTTCAAAATTTGTTTAGGAAGACGATCTGGCGTCACCTTTATCTGGTCTGTGCCTTCAGCATCATCAATCAATAGATCTTTGTCAAATTGAGACAAGTTGTAATCTGATTTACGGATCAGGTATGAGTGGATTGCCTGCGAAGCAAAAATTAGGAAAGGTCAATGGTACAGGTTGTAAGCATTTCTGACATTAGTAACTTAACACAGAAAGGAAAGATGACGAGTGTAGAGTCCAAAGCAAATTCTCAACGAGTTTGGCCTTGTGACCTGTCTGATGTGCCTTCAAATTCAACAATGAACAGATCGCAACTACACGACCGGCATTTGCATTAGCTCGGAACGAACTTGCACAAGAAATGCGCGTAAAGCACATAAACAATGGGTCACAGGACCACCAAAAACAGCGTCGTCAGTTTTCGGCCCTTTGCCTGATAACTCCAAAAAACACAAAAACGAACTATGGCCCTGTTTCTCATGGCGTGTTCGCATCAACAGTGACCTCAACCAGTTCCCCACTTCTAAACTCGTCATCAGAAAAAAAGGAGAACTGTGACGTGAAATGAATAATTGGAAAGACCAACAAAAAAGAGTAATACTCTGATTAAAGGAATTTCGCCGACCGGAAGGCAGCGAACGAATAATGACCGTGACAACGAGTGAGGCGGTTCTTTCCAATATAGTTATGTCATTTCGTAGCAATGTCCACTGGGCATTACGCTAATGATTTGCTAAACAACATGCATTTACGCCTTTGTTAATGATTTGCTGAATACTCTGTATTTTCCGTGCATTTTATGTCGGTGTGTTTTAAACTGGGGCTCCGGGGGTGCGCCTCCTTGGGGGACGTGAAAAATTCGCAAGGGAGGCGCGAGTGTAGCAGCGACATTATTGAAAAACAAATAAATGCATAATTTTTGTCATTCGCAAATTTACTATAATTTCATTATAAAAGCCATAATCAAAGCGGACAAGACAAAATCTTGGAACAAACTTGAATGTAAAGCCGATTTGCATTGTGCATTGTCTTCAGCAAAGCCTCGAATTAAACTACTAGACTCTAAAAAACTAGCAGTTGCATCCTTCCCGTTAAGCAGGATAACGGAAAATGTATTGTTCTGTTTTTGCGTTTGATTTTGAGGTTAGGTGAGGCGCAAACATCAAAGAATAACGCCAAAGAACTTTTTCAGGCGCCACTGAAAAAGTTTAAGAACCTTTGCAATACAGCTTACATATGCGGCGAATCACGAATCGGTCGGATCAGAGGTACACGCGCAAGCAAAATTCCTTAGCGCAATTACGGGTTGACACAAGCAAGTCGACACGTGCAGCAGAACAACAAGCTTCGAAATGCCCATTCGCAATGCGAATGGTTTATATCCAGTACCGGGTTTACGCATAGGCCAAGTAAGCCATGGCCTAGGGCCCTGCGCAACTCCTTCCTATAACGACTCATTACTAACTCAAAATTTGCGAAACTGCGCAGAGGCATAATTTCACAATGTACATTCAACCGAGCGAAAATACAAATGTCTAGACCAGTGGTTCCCAAAATTTTTTCATATTGCTCTCTTACAAACCCAAACGCTGTCAGTTCCTCGCCTACAAAAACCACAAGAAAGTGCAAAAATTTCACACCACCTACTGTGAAGAAACAATAGACGATTACGAACCACTAAACAGACTGCTTTATAACGTTAGTCATTGCAGTTGAAACACCTTGTCCTTGCGTAATGTAGACATTCCCGTCTAAACCAACCTGGCTGTGCAGTTTTTTACTTGTTGAATAAACAAATAATGAAAACTTAAGGTTCTTCTTCCACAGCTTTCCTTCCCAGGAATTAAAATTTCCTCCCTTAGTTAGTGAGCCAAGTGACATCCACTTGGGAACCACTGATCTTTCTAGACCAGGGGTTCCCAAACTTTATCTGTCCATGTACCCCTTCAGCATTTTAATAGAGGAGCATTGCACCCCTAAACATATAGATGAGCATTGTACCCCTAAACATGAGCGCCGGAAGGATTTTTTCCAGGGAGGGACCAATAGTAGATTTTCCAAGGGTGGGCCAAAAATATTTTTGCATGGGAGGACAAGTGGCAAAATTAGATTTTCACCACTCGAAACTAAGAGAACAACCTTTTTATCAAAAGTTTCGATGGAAAAATGTCAAATTTCAAAATCCTGGCGCAGCCTTGGCCCCCCTTCCGACGCCCATGCCCCTAAAACTTCTTATGACAAAAAGGCTGAGGAAGATAACAAAAATATATTCACTAATAAGCATATAACGATTTTTGAATATAATATTCACTGATATATTTATTTTAACTTTTGAACCAGACACGAAGTCCATAGAGCACAAGCTCACACTATCTGCACAACATAGATTGATAATAACAGTCACAGAACGTTTTGTAACGGCATTGGTGGTGGGACCACTGGATTACAGACACTTGTTCGCTAACACTTTGTAGAACACTATATTACAGACACTTTCTTAACAGTTGTTTGGTAACTCGTAACACTTGACACAAAAGTAGCATGTTTAAGAAATAGAGTCCAACACTGGTGAAGTGCAAATGCGTTGTGGCCTGCACACACCCTCAAACTAAAGTTTATGAAACGGCCACAAACTAAATTTCACGCTGATTTGAGCTACTCCAAAGTTATTAGGTCAATAAAAAGTCAAAATGTATCATTAGGTCAAAATATATCGTTCGATCAAAATTTTCTTTCAGTGGAGTTTTTTTCTCGTTATCGATATTTTATTAAAGTTATAACAACAGATTTTGATATAATTTTACAAGTTTGGTTGGAATTCTGAAATAGTAGTGGGTTTGTTGCTACTTACATAGGATACTAAGATGTCTTAAGTAGGCCGTCTCAAGTAGGTCGTGCATACTTAAGATTAAGATGTTTTAAGTAGGCCGTGTATGCTATACCAGATTTTGCAGGTAAGCTACTTTTTGTTTAATTTCAACAGAACAAACCTATCGGTTTGTTTTCTAATACTGTATATGAATACGCTTTGTATTCCGCATTTCAGTTGAAAACGCAGGAAATTGATAGGTCGAAATAAAGTCAAAATTTTTAAATTATAAAGTCAAAATTTTAAGCTTTAGGTCAAAAAATTGGTTGCCCTACTGATTACTGAGAATACAGTTCTTCAACACCACTCACTTTGCGCTTTATAGAGCGTTTCAAATGATGTTCGGAATGCCAAACCACGCATTCATCCAATAATTGTGCATTTAACTAGGTTACGGTACTTTTGGCTAAGATGGAAACGAGTAACACCCTCGGTTTTAAAAAGGTAATTCAAAAAACTGCTCTGTGAATCGATTGAATTTTCCTCGCAGCATGGATTGACACATTGTTTACTATTGTTTCATAAGTATTTTAAATTTTTTAACAAGTGCTTCACTGAAAGAAGTTCTCTGGCCAGCAGTTACTCTTTTCATTGTCAAACAAACACAAGATACTTTTCAATAATTTACTGAATTGTGCCAAAATCATCCCAATTAGCGATTTTGATTATGTCCTTGACTACTGACCTACAATATAGTGGATGTAAACAGGCACGGATTTAGGGAGCGCGGGACCCTATAGGCCATCTTAGTTTTGGGGACCCCACGCACGTGTGACCTATTTGGTCGCCTGTCTTAAAAGCGTGACAGTATGCCCCTCTTATATGCAGTGTCCCCTCAAAATTCAATCTTTTGTGGCGCCGACTTTGGTTCAACGATTGCCTGTATTAGATCTTCTATAGACCTCAGCAGAAATTAAAACCTTTCCTACATTCTTCGCAAGAGCAAATGACAATGCGACCTTTTCTTGGAATTTATTGCTCTTTCGTCTTGTTCATCAGTCCCATTCGTTAAATTTCCGTTATTTCTAGAGTTTTTTTGTAGGTTTATTTTGCGGATATATACATTTAATCGTTCATGGTCTTCTACAATTGCTCCCTCCAGGATAGCGTCGTACGGAAAATCTTTACCACCTCCAAGCATCGTACTATTAACATTTACCATCTTCTGCTCACAGTCATATTTTTCCTTAGCACTAACAACTTGCTGGAACAGATCACTCTCCTCGCGACTCACAGCAAGCATTGTCGAAGCACTGTTCTCTACTACGGACGGGGATTCGAACTTGTCACAAGCAAAAATTCACTATTTTTTGCAAATTAAGTGAATTTCTTATTTCCTGTTCTTTCTTTTTCATTATTTTCTAATAACCACTTTCACAAAGGCGGCTTGCATCTCTCTTGCGCCCAGACATGTTCCTCAATATCAAGCCTTTCACGCAGCACTTTCTTACTTGATGTTCAATCTTCTACTAACAAAAACCTCATAACAACAACGCAAGACCGCCAGACACTGCAGCACTTCGATGAAAAGCAGCATTATCATTCGTATATTGCGTAACAAACAATATTATCGTGTTGTTACTGTACTGATAAGAGTCTAGAACAGGGGTTCCCAAACTGGGGTACATGTACCCGTAGTGGTACATTTGCCTGTGCGAAGGGGTACATTTAATGTTAGCAATAGAGGGGGAAAATATGTTTATACATTGTTCATTTCAAATTATTTACACATATGAATTTGTCCGAATCATTTCATGCTACTAATGGGGTTAGACAATGGGAGCATTGAGTCCATACTTATTTGCTGTATATTTAGATGCTTCATCTCTTGAACTAAACAACATTAATGCTGGGTGTTGTATTGGTGAAGTCTTATTCAGCCACTTGATATTTGCTGAACATATTTGTGTGTTTTATCCAAATGTACGTGGGTTGCAAAGTGTACTAGATGTGTGTCAGGCTTATGCAGAATTGCATGGAATTATTTTCAACTGCAGCAAAACTGTTTGTATGATGTCTAAGACTAAGACCGCAAAAAGCACGGCCATTCGTTGCTGAAACTGGGTGTACTAACAGTAAAATCTGTTTCCCACTAGAAATATTAGGGGATTGTATTAGATACTGAGCTTTCAGATGACAAAGACATTCAGAGACAACTGCGGTATCAACATTATGCAGTAATGCAAGCTTCTTTTTCCAGATGTTCGAACGCAGTGAAAAATGTACTTTTTCGTTCCTTCTATAGGTCCATGTTTGCATCATAATTATGGTGCGATTTCAGGAAGTCATACATGCAGAGATTGTGTGTGGCCTATAACTTTGGTTGCAGGGCTCTGTACAATCTGCCTTGGCGATCGAGAGTCAGTAGTCATTAGGTTCATTGTAACATTCCTACCTTTGAGATCTTATTGAAAAAAATGTCTACCTGTCTCCTGAACGATGCAAAAATTCCAACAATGTATGGTTGCGCGCTTCGATGCAGCCAGATTGTTTATACCGATATTCGCCCTTATTCTTTGAACACTACAACCGAATTTTACTTTGTGACTGAGTGCCCGGATGTTACAGTGTTAGCTACTTCACCGCCGGTCCACGGTATATTCGTGGCTGCGCTGTCTGATGCGAGAACGCCGGTATGGTTTTCGCCCTGGCGCTTGAGTAGACAAGGCGTTGTTTTGAAAAGGCTCTGGATGGAAAACCTTGCACGATAGAAACACAAGTTCTGCACAAAAGCGTAAGTCATATTGTGCAGCTTATGAAAAACGAACTAAAAAAATGTTCCACTTCTTTTGGAGAGAAAAACACCCGAAAACAAGAGTGGATAGCCTGTTTTTTTAATTTGAAAGTTTATTGCGCCTATTCCAACAATGGGAAAAATGCAAAAATCACAGAAACGGTTGCTACAGCTGTTACAAAGCATCCTGCCAAGTTTGGAATTAAAAAATTGTAGAGAAGAAAAAGTATGGCAGTTTTTATATCACCTGGTCCTAGACAGCATTTCTGCTTTTCGACTCCGTCCGAAAACGCACATGCGTTCAGCTGTGCTTTGCCGATCGCTAAATAACTCAGTTTGGTTTCGAGTTCACTGAAACGTATAGCAGCACTATTTCGTTTCAATACGTAAAACCTTCATAGATATTTTCGTTGCACTAACTGAACACCGAAAAAAAATTATTACACACATTGTACCACAAAAAAACACGCAAAATTTTATTTTCGCATGAAAAAGCCAAACAAAATTTTCTTTGCACAAAAAAAACAACGCAAAACTTTGCTTGCACGTGGCCTGAGCATTCGGCAATTGCCAGCTCTTGGATGCTGAAATGTAACACTTCTGCTGTTGTTGCAGAAAAATGTGAATATCACAGAACATGTTGTGATTACCTTGTAGCGGCCGCATGTCAAGATTATAGAGCATGAAACGAGAGGAAAAAAACTCCAACATTTTTATCAGCTGGTCGTAAATATGGTTTGAGATTTGTGAAAAAGTTATGCACGCACGTTCAGGTGCTT
>Ga0210059_1002185_pt1 | contig 30326 bp, 15 predicted proteins | sample Ectturendosymbi2_FD_188042 | JGI IMG/M metagenome (GOLD analysis project Ga0210059, IMG submission 188042) | Ecteinascidia turbinata endosymbiont from Florida, USA - Sample 2 (SPAdes) (version 2) | ecosystem: Host-associated > Tunicates > Ascidians > Unclassified | place: Key West, Florida...
TTTGGCAAAAATGAACATTGGTCAATACTGTGACCAGCCTTAAAACCAAACTGATTGTCTGTGGTACTAAGGAAAGGAGAGATGTTTGATAAAATGAAGTGCTCAAGCAGCTTTGACACCACTGTGGCTACTGCGACTGGTCTGTAATTTGAAGTGTCAGACATATTCCCATTCTTGTTTTTGCACATCGGAACTATTGTTGTGTTTAAACAGGAATTGGGTATATACCCGTGAACAATACACATGTTAAACACTTCACTGAGAAAAAAACGCAGAGATTCATCTGCATACAGCAGGTGCTCTGCAGAAATACAATCAGGCCCTGGAGATTTGTTCAAGATTAAATAGCCGCTAACATTCCGATTCATGACATCTGGCCAAGAGGCAAGATCGTTCGTCCATCCAATGGTTCCGGATAATTTTGAATTTTCGTGCTCGTATGACTCATCAGATGCGCCACCTGACGAACTTCCTTCTTTGCGAGACTCAACACTTTCGAAATGACTTGCCTTACTTCTTGCACATAGGCTTCCCCAGAGGCTACCTGGCATAACATCATCAGCCTGGCTGTTTATGTTGTCGCGATTTTCGCTGTGGTGTGGCTCTTCTCAAGCTTCTTCATATTCCGAGTTAGCTCTGTTAAAATACTTGTCAAACGCACTATCGTTTTCTCAGCTTCAGCTTTTTTGCCTTAGTTTTAAATAGCCCTCTTTTTACTGTCACTCAATGTTTTTGGTCTAAGTCACTTGGCCTTTGACTCATGGTATTTGGCTTATTTACAGAAAAATAACAAATTCTTAAATAGATAGCCGAAAATCAACTGTTAAACTAAAAAAACTCCAGTACTACACCTGCCTATCAACATATAGGCTACTTTACACGTGTAAAATGGTTACAGTGAAACCCGCATAGAGAACCGGTTAAAAAGCGCAAACCGATATTTGAGCAAGTTTTGAATATCCCGAAAAAAGTTAAAAAATTCCTTTCTCTTTTAATACGAAAGAAGTATACACTGTAAAGTGATTGCAAATTTCGCAATATCTTTAAATCCACTTCGTAATTTTTCAAAACAGACAATTACTGTAGTCTCTTCTAAAACATCCACGAAAGTCATCCCACTTTTGCACTTTTTCAGTTTTGCAACATTCAATTTTTAGGCTACATTTCAGAATGTTTACGACGCGAATCTGTGCGAGATTGATGCCACCATCCATTAACGGTAGTAATTCATGAGGCAACTTTCAACACAAGAACTAGGAACACCATGAGGCTTACCCCACGTGAAGCAAACAGTTACTTCTATTACTTTGTAAATGGTTCTGTTAATATTCACTACACAAATTTTTTTCTGTTACCTTTCAAAGAGCCGTTATTTTTTCACACCTGCATACTGTAATAGTCAAAACTAGTTTTTTCAAACGTTTTTGCCAATAGTAGGTTGCCTCGGCAGTTCTCTGAAGGGAAATTGAATAAGACTGACCACGCAGCCCACATTTGCAATTACCAACTAAACATTAACCTTCAGAAGTGATTACTGAAAGAGCAACAACTTTCGAACGGTATTTCACACTTGATCTGCCAAATACAAACCGCTTTTACGAAAAGAAAACAGCTTCAAAACTTATACCCTCTTTACATTAACTATGTGTTATTTAAAAAAACAGGCACATAATACAGAAAAACAACTAACATTGTAACAATTACATTACAAAAACGAACTATGATGGGGGCGTTTAAAACCGCGCAGTTCACTTTGATTTTCGTTGGCAACGGATCCCACGGATTGTGAAACCGAGCGCCGGCACTACACAAGCAGCAAGTTTGCGTAGGTTTGTAGGGTCAACGCGGGGCCCCATTAGAAGCAACCGGTCAAATCGGGTTAAAACCAGCGCTGCATATATGACGAAAACCACGCATTTTTAACAGTTACTGCTTTGGCAACGCATTTCGTATGAAGCACAACGCATCGATTGTGGAGTCGTCGCAGAGTCCGAATGCACTGAATGCCCTTTCTGCTTCCACTGAAGCGGGCTGGATAATGAGCTTCATAGTGAGTTTGAAGATTGCAGGGCGTTAAAAGTGTAAAACTCATTAGTAACGTTACTTTTTTATCCGGTTAACCGACAGATATATACCCTGATATCGGATAGCAAAAAACTCGGTTATCCGGTTAACCGTTATCCAGATAATAACCCTAATTATAAATCAGTGGAGTTTTTATCAAATTTTCAATGTCAAGACCCCCTGCACAAACGTAAAAGCCCCCTATTGAGCACTTTCTGGCGACGGTTCTGATTTTGAAACTGTCAGTTTATCGGATTTGAATTGGATTTTGAAGTGAAATTGTCGGATTGGACTTGTCATCTCTGGCGTTCAGGTTGATGGTTTGAAGTAATTACAGTAATATTTTATTTCAGACACGTGGTCCACATCACAGGCACAATCAAACAACGCAGAAGCACAAAAATGGTTAGCCATAACAGAATAGGTATTTGCACACGACCACACTGGTAAGAGCAAACCATTTTAACAGCACCCCAACTGTAGCGTCATTCATCCATCATAATACAAGGGATCCAGTAATGTGAGAAAAATGAACGCGTTCTAGCATCAAAACTTTGAGGTAAACAGCTAACCGATAAAAAGAATTAAGATGGGGATGCACATTGGCGCACAGAGGTATGCAAACTGTTCCGCTCAAGGTTTTAAATGCTTTGCAACGCGTATATCAGACATCGCCAGCCAAACAAATAATCGTAAATTTTGAAGCAGTCAAATTTTTCCTGAATTTTAATGCCGCGCACGTAAGGATTTTCGTTGTTATGCAAAAATAATATTGATGTAATGCGTAAACTGGTACAGCGCACCAACAACTGCGCTGCTGTAATATTCATGAAAGTTGGTCACCGTCATACAGGACGGTTAAATAATTGAGGGAAAACGAAGATTTGTAAAAAGCATCAGACATTTGAAGAGATCGGATGAAAAAGTTAGAAGATGCACAACGTCGCAAGAAGCGATTCAGATTATTTCTCAGCAAGGCATCAAAAGTCGTGACACGATGGCTAACTTGGTGTGGGCGAACACTTCCATTTCTTGTCTTGTTCATTGAAAGTAAGGCATGCAATGCATGGGTAAACGTCAGCCATGATACGAATTCCCAATCGCTTACACTAAACACGAAGTTTGGTTAATCATGGACAACTGGTAAGCCATAACCGTTGTTAAGCCAAAACGGAGGTCGCTATTCAGATCAAGTTCGACTAAAAGCTTAGGTAGGATAGGTTCCTTAAAGCAGTTCGTTGATTTACACTGAAGTATTTATTTGGCACACGCAGACGATTGCTTAACGTGAAAAAATTTGATGCAACTTTCTCGAATTTGGTGATTGCCCCCCGCTACGAGCTTGCACTGTGTTCAGTACTTATTTGTAAGGTTGCCTTAACGTGCTGAATTTAGGGCGTGTCGAAAATGAGTCGAAATTTTTAGAAGGAAGATTAGTAATGGTTTCGTATTGTTTGATGCGCTATTCCTCGTGTAGTGATAACAATCTTCTAGTAACTGCAGCAGCATAAGACTGAAACGCTGTCATTTGACCGAGAGAAGACCTTCGACGACTCGCACAGTCATTGGTTTAGAATAGGAACGTCCTTTACTGCTAGCGGTTGTCGACTGTTGCTTACCTTACCACTTGAACTATGTGTTACGTTCCACTATACGACTGCAAAAATGCAACAAAAACGAAGAGTTTAATGGTACGATAATATAGAAACACTGCGCTTCAATATTCAAGGTTGTACTGTACATCTCCGCAAACAAAAGGAAAAAGAAAGCCAGCACTCGCTTCATTCCGAGTTGCGACAATGAGCGAGTGTTTCATGTTAGCGGTTTAATGACTACTGCGAATGCAGAAGCTCTATAACACTTCACAATGGATCAAGTAATCTCGTTAATGGTAAGATGGGAACAATAACAGTGAAATGCTGGAACCCAGATGGGCGCACAGAATGACATCGAAGAGGAAATAACATACTTCCCAACAAATACTGAAAAAAATTTGCATGAACAGCACTGACAGCAAAATGTGAGAAAAATTGGCGAACAAACGGTGACATTGGTACGTTGAGCAGACATAGTATGTCCAGTTGTGACATAGCAAGTTACAAACCGGTATCAGAGCGCGAAATCACTCTTTTTGTATGATTCACAATATATTTTTTCTAAACTGAAACAGCGTTTGAAAACAAACGAAAATTCGAACTTCCTTTGTAGAAAAAAGTTGTAAGAAGTATTTTCTGCCCGCTCTCAACGACGCGTTTACCTCGAATTGTCGCTCACATGCAACTTCAGGGCACGTAAACAACTGTTATCCAAACACAATGTTTAATAGAAATAGAAATTGTATTGAGTAACGTCTTCACTCCCACACGCAAAACGCTAGACTTTTAACATGCATCGCAGTAAAGAGAAATGAAAAAACACATATACATGAAAGAAAATGAGGACGTATACGAACGCAAGGGCACTTGAATAACGACATGAAAACTTTACCAAAAACTATCAGCTAAGAAAAAATTTTGCAGTGACACAAGAACACCCATCTAGACAATCGGTCCAAGTCAAATGTTATGTATAACAAATAAAAGAACTTTACATCATTTGATAAGTCTCTATTAAAGCAGTTTTCACATTTTTGAAAAATATTTGCTTCATGCATCAAAACTACCTTAAAACTCAAAGCCGCAGAGAATTGCAAACACCTTGCTTCGTAATAAGTACCAGTCTATTTTGCAGTAAACTGATATTAGGGTTGCCAAAAGTTAATGCGACAGATCGCAAATACCAGTGATTTAACACAATACGTTTCAGGGTCAGGGAACGAATAAGGTCTTTTACCAAGATACGGTTTAAACTGCACAATTGCACATGATCGTTGCAGTTGCATAAAGGTGGTGTGAAAGTGCATGAATACTGGTGAACAGAAGCAATAGCTCTAATTTGCAAAAAGCTTCAACTTACCAACTTGGAAAAGGTAATGCTGCTTTCGCGCTATAGAAGCTATATAAGCAGTTGCTGCGAAGCCTGCTGGCGTAACTGGAAAGCAAAACCAACATCAACAAGCACTCGTTTGATTGCTCGCTGATGTCCTAACTTCGTGGTAGATGACACCATCACCTGGAACATGGGCGTCGGAAGGAAGGGCCATTAGCGGATTTTTCCAGAGGTAGCCATAAAGATTTTTCCATGGGAGGGAGAAAAATTGGTGAAATTTCATTTTTCCTTCTCGAAACTAATGAAACGACCTTTTTTCGCGAAGAAGGTAACAGAAAAATGTCAAATTTCAAAATCCAGGGGGGCAAGGTCCCCTTTGTCCTCCCTTCCGACGCCCGTGACCTGGAACAGCCCATGCAGTAAAGCTCGATGGAACAAACTGAGCAATGGCGCGATATTCTCTTTACAGCCCATCTTTCGACAAATCGCGATCTTTGCATGGCACTGTATCACCTGCCCAGCCTACGGCGTGACAGACTTTTTGGCAACTGCAAAGCAATCGATGCGACGGACCCAAGGAATTTGAATCAGCGCACACTTCGCGGAAAAACATGTTCTAAAACCCGACGTCTTCAACATTATAACACCGCGCGACAACAGCCCACATGCCACCCTACATCGAGTAACGTCGTCATATAGATGATGCCGCGTTTATGCCAGACATACACAATCTCATACCAATAATGGATTTCGATCAACACGCAAACTTAGGCATCGCTGTGAAAGAAGCTGTGAGTGCTGTCCATGCTCCGCGAAACAAGTTCAAGAGAGGCACTGGTAAAGTCGTGCAGCGGTTCCTCGACGTGCCCGTTCGGGACTTGATATGCTTGATTTTCACGGTCGTTAAAAACCAGTATACCGCTTAGAGTCGAATCCACCTTTAAAAAACTTAAAAAGGTAAACCTCAAGGGACAATTTACCGATACCCGAACTGTGATCAAACTTCACCATCAAGTTGGAACAAGTTTATCGACAATCGTGCAATGACTGACAGTGAGTCTGCACAACACAGCTGCTCAGATTAGTCATTGCGGTGTCTCAAGTACCAGGCGTTTTTTAAATTGCACGTATTTCGAATAACGCTAGAAATCTGATTTTTATGACTTTTCTAACTTTCGGAGACGAATCGAACGGTATGTGAGTTTTTTTCAAAAACGTCCCTGCAAGCGCATAATCGAAGATTTGAGTCTCCTAAGACCTGAACGGCACCCGATGCGTTATTCTGTCAGGGTTGTTGTTCACCCCATGTTGTGCAATGTGTTACTACGCTAGGGTCTATTGAGTCACTTGGTCACCTGATCTATTTCTCTGTTATGGCCTCTTTAGAACCCTGGCTACCTGAGGTCTTACTTCTACCTATTGTCGCGCAATATACTGTACCTGGCATAGCCCAGACTGACCTTATGAGAAATGAGGTACGGGATTTTTCCTAGCAGCAAAGATAAGAAGACCAAAATATACCGCAACAAGTGCTCATGTCATGGACTCATGGTTACACATGGATGCATCGACTGCCATCACTGAGTCGAGACCAGCTGCATGTTTTTTCACTGCATGACGTTTTTGCAGTTTTTTCTAAGATTGCTTGTGATCGTTTCTTTCAAATAAACGTCTGTTTTCTTCAGAAAAAAGATTTCCTAAGCTTTGTTGTGATGTTTTGGCAGTCAGCAAACAAGCTTCAAGATTCACTTGTTTTCTTATTGACAAACCGCCCATCTGAATAGACAACACACCAAAGCTTGCTTACAAGAATATGCCGTTCAATGCAAACATAGCTGAATAGTAAACATTCACATTGATTTCAAGTGCAACACAGTTTATTGCAGATACGACATCGGAAAGTCGATTTCCTGCAGCGAAGACCTACGCCCTGCATTGGTATGAAGAACAAATCGATTGGAAATGCTTTACCACGTTTTTTTCGTTCGAATAAAATTTGCCCCGCGAGAAAAACAGTCGCAGGGCAATTGTTTACGAAATTAGTGTTAAATATGTGTTTCGCTGCGCACATACGTTTTTCTTGTGAACATGAGTAAAAATCTTTGCAGGGAAGTAAAAATAGTTTGACCTGAGGTCACGCGTCTCAGATACGTATTCTAATTTCGGGCCCCGTTAGCCCCGTGGTCACCCGACGCGCTACGCGCAGTAAAGACCCTCAGTAGGCTTGTAAAAAACGTACGAAGGTCTGCTAAGCTTTTGCAATGCTGAAGATCTGCCTATTGTGCAGATATTATGATATCCGCACAAAGCGTTTGCGAGGTAAGACGATTTTTTCTGCTACTGTGACAAGGCTTTCGAGTACCGTAGCAATCGATGGCAACGGTAATTCAAACGAAGATTTAAATGAAGCAGATTTGTGAACCCGCGAAGCTCAGAATAACGATCACCGCTGCGTTATGACAGGTATCTTGGATAAATTTTCGAGAACCCTCATATACGCGATAATTTTAAGAAGAGAAATAAGAGGTTACACACATCATCTACTAAGGTAACGGTTGGCAAATATGGCCAAGTCAGTTTTCAACTAAACTTTAACTCGATCTGATTCCTTCAGTAGCTGATTTTGTCGAAGCGTTCTGTCGAGTAGTCCGATCAAAATATGCATCAGTTTTGTATTTTTTGAATAAGGGAGGGGGTACTGCCAAGATGGCAGTGGGTTCCTAATGTGTGATAGCTGTGTACAGCAACTGGTATCCATTGCCATTATGTCTGATGGACGAGCAAGCTTCGTAACTGTGTTCCACGACGGAATTCGCTGATAAGACAAGCTGAGTCGATGCGTGCATAGGTGTAGGAGCAGGCAAATTTTTGGGAGTGTGAAGACTTTTTGCCCAAATTTCCCCAAACTTGCCCGAAAAAACTCCCAAAGAAACTGACTCATTTCCAAAAAAAACGACTGCATATCTTTTCATGTTGGGCGCATTTTTTGAAATCAAAGCACACTTCAAGCACAATTTTTGTCCAAATTTCCCCTAACTTACCGAAATGAACTTGACAAAAATATGACCCCGAAAAATACGTCTGCGCTTTGGTTTTGGGAGCCATTTTTGTAAAAATCAAAGCACATAGAGCGATTTTGCGAACATTTTCACACATTTTGCCCGGATTTTCACCAAATCAGAAGTTTTGGGGGTGCAGTTGCACTCCCTGCACTCCCGCCTCCTGCACTAAAGGAAGGACGCGGTTGACTCATAGTTACCTCGGTTGCACTTGTAAACGAATTTTTCCGTTTTTGCAGGAGTAACCTTGCGTGCCTCCCATGGAAAAAATACTTTTTTTGAAAAAATGCATATACTCGTATATTTCGAAATACCACAAGTTTGTTTTTCGGGTCAGATGAGCTTGAAAACAATTGCTGAGTTGTTGAAAAATGCGCCTTGTGCTCCTGAAACGTTATCTGCCACTTTGACAGTACCCATAGACTCCGGTTTTAAGCGTAACCTGATCTGGGAAAAGCAGGAGTGTCAAACTTCAATTCGCAACGGTTGCAAATCAAAGAATGGCTGTACGTACGTGCACACTCAACGTTGTGTCTGTTCAACACTTTGCTTATCTTAAACACGCACAGACCAGGTCTTGATAAGACGTGTCTGAAACATCCACGAACAGTCTATCGATCCACATCTGGCGCTTTCACGGCTTCCCCTACATGCAACAGTTACCCTCTTTACACTGCACTGTTATCGGATTCGTCTTGGATTGGAAATCCCATAAATCACTCAAGCACGACCATGAGTGTCTCACCCAGCTGCTTGAGTGCGCATGTTTCCACCATACCCGATTCAGCGAATCCAACTAGCAGAGGTAGGTTAGGAATCCGATGACAAGGGATTCGAGCGGAAGAGGTTGGGTGGTTTGCTTTAAGTATTGTGCAACCTTTTCTGTACTTGTTTGACAAGTACAATCTGTACCGTGGAACAGATTAGCCTATTCAAGCTAATCTGTAGCAAAAATGACGGATTAATTTATTTATCAATGTTGCCTGTAGTGTAGGCTAACTACACCTAGTTGGGGAAACAGTCAGCAAAACTGAATCGATGGAGCAACTGGAAGATTATTCGGTAGGTTACAAGACTTCAGATATTGGGTTGAAGGACTATTACCCCAATACTGATTAATAGGTTTTTATTACACCTTGGTATAGTAGAGTGATTTAACCTCTGTGCAAAATATGTAGCTCCATATTGGAAATGGATGACTTCAGTATAGGCTACACATTGAACTTTGTATCTCAGTTATGTGGCTATGATTTCCTCAGTTCATAATGGAACACATGGAGCAGCATAAAAGTTTGTGGAATAGGTTTCAGGTGCAATTTGGTGAATTGCAGTAGCCTACCTACTGTTCATAGATTACTCCTTACAAAGTGCTGTGAATCTTCATATTTGACACTCTGTTGTATTGTACTGCAGAGAAAAGATTAGTTAATGATCGTGACTGAAATCAACAAAGAGGCTTTGCAACGTAAAAACTAACTCCCATTTCCTGCCCTGTAGAAGCTGTTCAAATTCTATTAAAGTCACTTGAAGACTGCAATTACGATGCGACGCGGTTTTTATGACCTCATCGCCCAGCAGTTCACGATTTTCTCTGCTGGCTCTTATTTTTCGGACTACACTGAATAAAATCACATCTCGGCGATTCTAACAACACCTCCAAAAAGCACCTACGTGTAGTGGAATCAGCTTTCACCTTTTCATTTTCAACTATTCCCCAGCTTTCGCAATACCATAGGCCAAGCTCACGAAGCAAATCTTTGAGTCCTTGCCGTGTAAAAACGCCCCAATATCGAATTCGCAAGTGCGTTCACGAAGGCAAGCCAAGGGCGACGAATCGCTCACGCGTCAATCCAAGAACAGTGCAGTGTAAAGTGGGTAACTGTCGCGGTAAAGGCCCCAAACAAAGTTACGCAGGCCTGCCCACGAAACTTATATTACCACCAATGCGTACTGAAAATATACCAAAGGGAAGATAGTATCTCACTGGCGGCTACTCACTGCCCACATGGTCTTTGCAACTAGCGGGATTAAGTGCTGGCTGGTTTACATTTTCGGAAACTCCAACCAGTATTTTGCCCTTTTATCGTGCAAGGAAGACTCCCTTTCTGTCATTTACATGGTTTGACATTCCAGTTAAACTGAGTATGTTTTTCACGTTCCAAACGTTTCTACTTTGTGGCTACTTTTTTTCAATAGCGAGAACGAATCGCGCACTTACCGTGATGCCATTTCCGGGCATGTCTAAGTCTGACATATCATTCTGAACTTCATCAACTTGCGTGGTATACGAGAAAAGGGTGCTGTTCGGTTGCGTCGAACTGAAGTAGGAGCTCAAAAACGTCCAATAAATCAGAGGAGCGAACAGTATAAAATATACCAGAGAGAACCCGTCCAGCAAACTGCAAGACAAAGGTGGTCATGGCACGTTCCTACAGGAGTCAGTCAGTACCACAAGCACTCACCATACGCCAAACGAGACGCCGAAGAGTAATAATCCGAAGCCGATCGTCGCAACGAAATTTAATGCAGCCATGAAATCAACGTATACGTAAAAAGACTTCCGTGCTGCAAACAAAGAATGGACCTGAATTAAAGCTTTGAAGAATGGAAACACCGACAATACATACCCTTGCGGCACGCCAACGTCAAGGAATAACGTTTTCTCGCTTGACATGTGTAGACATAGTTTTGTGCACATTTATTATCTCAAGAGTGTCAACCATACGGCCCGCGAGTTAATTTGGGAGAGTTTGAAATGAGCCGCAATATGTCAATGAAAAGAACTTGCAGTTCTAAATGTGTTCACTGGATGTGGCAATGCCAGATGTTGTCCGGCCTGCGTGGGTGTGGTTTTTCTTCCTGAGCTAAAATGAGTTTGACACTCCTGGATTGACTGATGCATTTAAATGCGAAAACAGTAAACACAACATGTTTATATTAACTACACAGTTTTATGCATTCCACATGTCGTATCCACTAGCAGAGAAATTACCAGGAGTAGCATAAACTCTTCTACTCTGGCTTTGAGCCAGGAAAGTTTGCTCAGGCTGGGTTTGGACACGCAGCTGAAAGTTGTGTTGACAGAATGGATTCCACAGGAGCAACGCTGTGCATGTTGAGCTTGAAATTGTTGGACCGCTCCCTGTGTCTGATACAGGTATGCGACCCAAACTTAAGTGCACTGCACCTGGAATTCGTGGAAGAAACTGTTGCTGCCTTGAGAAGGGTTAAAGCTAAGGCATTCATGTTCCGTTTGGGGGGTTGCAATGTGCACGTTGGGAACGACGTTGGGGTATGGAAGGGTGTGATTGGCCGACATGTGATAGTGACGTAAATGATAACGGAAGACTTTAAGTCTCCTGGGGTAACTGTGCTGTAACAACGCACTGTGCATCAGGAACCCTTCCTTCCAACACACAGACGAGGTTCTAACACCAGATTGCAAATACACGCGGTGCACATATTCGCTGGGTTAACGGTCACCCATTGGCTTCTGCATATTTTCAGCTGACTTGTTCCAGTTAGTGATGGACGTTCGTGTTAAACGGGGTGCAAAACTGTCGACCGATCATCACCTGGTTGTTTGCAGCTTACGACTTGAAAAACCAACAGGGCGTACACAAACGTGCAGGTCTAGGAGGTCCTCAAGTGGGAGGCCCTGGTGGACAAGAATGTAAAAAAAAACTTTGCAGACAGCTTAAACGTCCTTGTTCTGAGAGCTCCTGGAATGCACAGCGGACGTGGAGTGGCAGCTTCATCTGCTGCTCGGGTATGTGGACGGAAACAAGTCGGTGTGGCGAATAATGGCAAAAAGTAACCCTGTGGCTGAACCAGGTGAAAAATGCTATTTGAGCAAAAAAGTAGCGTACAAGCCATAGCTTCAAAACAAAGATGATTCTTTTTTGCGCACGTGGTACGTTGAGGCGCAACTCCTGAGGATGGACAAGTCTAAAACGTAATTCTGGGAGAATTTTGGGCATCAAATAGATTCCATTTAGCCCGCAAGACAACCAATTGTTCTGGCAACTCATCCGGCGTCTTCGCGGCAAAAAATCCACTATTGCTTGATCCATCAAAGGCAAAAATGGTGTCTTAATGAGCAATGAAAGACGACATTCTTGACATATGGACAGATTATTTCATTGGTCTTCTGAGCCCAGTCACTTTCATAACATCGGACGCACAGGAGGTACATTTGGGAGAGGAAAATACAACCACTGCAGCCTAAGTCTTAGTAGCTGTCAAAACATTGAAGGCTGGGAAAGCTGCAGTTTGCTATGAAATCCGACCGGAAATACTTAAAGCCTTAAACAGGGAAGGAGTTCTTTGGCCGACTCTTTTGCCTACCTGGAAAAGTTACACCTCGTGTCTTGAAAAAAGACGCAGGAAATCCAATAAACCAAAGCTGGAGGATATCCGGTGTGGTTTTCGTCCCAGCCGTGACACTACACACCAAATTTCTACTCTCCAGCAAATTTTCGAGAAGCCTTGGGAATACGCCAAAGATGTCTGCACATGTTTTGCCAACCTCGAGAAAAGCTTTGGGAAGTGTTGCGGTAGTACGCTGTGGACGGCCGCCTCTTACTGGCCGTCAAGTTAATTGCATTTCTGCTTGGAAGTTTGTGTCCGTGTCAGCGGAGTGAACTCACAACCGTTTACTGTGGGTGTTGGACACCGACAAAGGCGTGTAGACTGTCATCACTTCTCTTCATAGTCTATATGAATTGGATAGACAGTCACAGGCGGGTCGATGGTGGTGTCACTGTTGGGAGATGGAGGATCACCCTTTTTGTGGACTAATTTATTGCTACTTGCTTTTTGCGGACTAATTTGGTGTTACTTGCGTGCTCTGAACAGAGTCTTCAACATGCACTCAATCGTTTTTCAGCTGCATGCGACCAAGCCGGAATGAAAATCAGCACGGTAAAGACCGAGGTATTACATCTCTCTAGAAACCCAAAACGGCAATACACTGCAGCGGGTGGAAAAGTTCAAGTACTTAAGGGTGGTATTCACGAGTGACGCAAGGTGGAACAAGGGGACTGATACACGCTTGGAAAAGCAAACGCAGTTGTGCGTGACCTTTAACGCTCTGCGGTCGCAAAATAGGAGCTTTTAAACACCGCAAAGCTGATATTTTTTAAAACACTTTGTTCTGTGGTCATGAATCTTGGGTAATGCCTGAAAAAGTACTATCGTAAGTACAAGCGGCAGAGATGGGATTTTTGCGAAAAGTTCACGACGTGACACTTCGCTACAAGGTGTGCAGGCGCAGCTGCAAAATTCGTAGAAACCTGAATATCGAGTCAATTCTCCGAATCGAGATATCTGTTACGTTGGTTCGGCCATGTGACCAGACAACCACAGGAAAGATTGGCGTGGCAAGTCCTGCTGCCTACACTCACGGGAAAGCGGTCCAGAGGTCGACCAAACACCAGATGGCGTGAGTGATTAGATCTCAACCTTCCTTGGTCCTGTCTTGGTGTGGACCAGCGGAACTATGTGAGTTACGCATTTCGAGTCTTCCTAAAGCTGCTGCCCCCGCGACCCTACCGAGAGGAAAAGCGGGAATGAAAATTAACAAATTAATTTGCATTGCATAACGAACTCGACTTAAATTGAAAATACAATATGGCATGGGGCGTCGTCAGAACAGATCTTCTACCAGGAACTAATCTTTCAGAAAATTAAGAAGATTGATTCGCGTTATGCAACACTTGAAGTTACCAGCTTTAGAAGATTGACTATATTTCAGACTGGATTTTATTGAAATTCGTCGAGTTACTCGGTAGGAAATGACTTTCTGAAGCCAAAAAGTGACAATAACGTGAAAATATCAAGCACTGCTTTGATCAGACTACCACTGGCCTAATAACTGACCAGAGGTGTGCCACAGAAAAAATGATTAACATAATTAAGTGTAAACTACATGAGGCTTAGCTACATGAACCTAACAAAAACTTGTTGAAAACGTGTTGTTGCAAAATCTCACTTTCAGCCTTCCTCGAATCCGGATGCAAAAGCCACCCAACCTACATTTCATTGTGCTTATATTTTCTAACTATTTCGTTTTTTAACCAAAATAGCTATCAGAATCAAGTGGGAATGACGACAAAAAAGCTTACTTCTGATTGAATAAACTCATATGCGAACATCAAACTTATGTTGAAAAGTTTGCAACGATAAATGTAAAGAATTGGAGTTTTATTATTGATTTGGACATCTCCATGCGAACTGTGTTGTCTGAACACAAACCAATTTTGTACAAAAAGTTTCGAATTTACAATAAAAAATGTCAGGAAAATACGACCAAATTCCACGCCAGTCCATATTCTCAGAAAAGAATTGGTTGTGCTTTGTTCTACACCTATTTTGCATAAAAAATGTAACAGCGTGCAACGCATTTTTAGGAGACAGAATGTCATTTGGACTGACCAGATGCGAGCCCAACTGGTTTGTGTTCGCATATTCACCAAATAACCAGGTGCACCACTTCTCATGTAAAACTTTATAACTGACATATACACCCCACAAATTTTTCGTTCAATGCAACAGTTCTTCGAAATCTAAAAAATGAAATGTCAAACTTACTTGGTACAGAAAGATAAGCTTGCAGCCATCGGAGGTACGGTAGTAAAGCCATCAGAAGATATAACTAAACAATAATGATATTGCACGTCAGCATAACTTCTTATAACCAACACCCGATAATACTAGATATCGATTACGTAACAATTCATTGCGGATCATATTTGTTTCCAACGTACAGTCCAAATAAAAAGTGCTATTCTGCAGCAGCGAAACACCCGCAACGTGCAGTTTGAGCCTATGAGTGTTTTCTATTGGTTCTACATCAAGTGAAACCACATAAAGCAAGGTCGTTCACGCCACCCGTTTGAGAATACCCTCCTAGTCCAATACTGCCGGTATGAAGCTCGCTTGTTTCAGACCGCTTTCATTTCAAACCAAATCCATACGAGTTTTGGCCATCGGACACCACGAAACACAAGCAGTTCATCAGAGACCATTGAATTTGTATGACTTCATTGATTAATTTCTACATGACCCTTAGCACAATATTCGCGGACCAATAACAGTCCGGAATGGTGCTACAGAATGCTGTTGTGTATGGATGAACAAAATTTTTCACGAATCGTTGCCATTAGCAGTTCTCTGAAGAACTTAATTGGAAAAAAGGATAAAAACACTCTTTACTGGTTTGCCAAAATTTTCTGTGCAGTACAAAAGAAAAAATTTCTTCGCAGAATTGCTGCGGTAAATTCTGACCATGCTGAACATATTATCTAGGGAAAATTTTTACCACCCAAAACAACACTGGCAAATGACTATACTCCAGAACAGGGTAGTGCAAGACTGCGAGCATGAAGGGCCAAATTACGGTTTGAGGAAAAATTTTCGGGCCGCAAAGAGAGGAACTCCATTGCAATTAAGGCTCGTTTGCTGTTCTAATACACCTAATTTTGCTGCACGTCTAACGCAATTTTTTATTCTAGGATAATTTTTAAGTTTTCATTTTGTTTGTTCGATACTCAAAATAGAAATTTTCTGCTAGAAAATGATGCACAACACACCAACAAAATAACAAAACAACTTTTTGTTTCTTGTTTTTGGTTATAAATTCAATGTCCGCCTTAATTTCCGCTGTCGGCAGACGCAAGCAGGCATGAAGGTTTTATCAGCCATTCTATTTATGTCGGTTTTCAGTCGCGACATAATTGAGAAAGCACTTTCGAAAATCACGAACGCGGAATACATCTTCAGTGCAAAGTCTCTAAAGCAGGGGCAATTGCCCGGTTACCCCTCCTAATTACGGGTTTACCCTTAAATTATTTCAAAATGCCTCCCTAGAATTTCCGTGAAATTTCCCGTATGTTTTCCCGTGTTTGGTGCTGTCATGTTTCTTCAAATAAAAACTCTGTCGGAACGGATATGACTTGCAACCTCACAAGGCTCTGTGGTTTGCTCCAAGTTAGAATAGAACTTTCTACTTTTCTCTGACACTTCATCTTTGACACTTATTTTTTGTTAAATTGCTATACTTGACTAAATATTACTTCATTACTTCCACGATGCACTTCTTCCAATCTAACTCGAAAATTAATTACGAGTCTATGCTTGCAACAAAGATAAAAAATAGCGCATGCTTTGTGGTCAGAGTACTGCAGCGTTAGCCTAGCCTAGAGGTTAGCTGCTGTAACGTCATAAATTGCAAAAAGATATCGTTACCCTCTAATAGTTGCACATTGACCTGAACTTCAGTGACGTGTGACTTGGAAGGGGTGTCTTGCTAATACAATGTCTTCGTGACTTTGGGTAATATAGGAGATACAGAAAGCATTCGCGGGCCGCACAAAAACTGTCTCCGCATGCGGCCCACGTGCCAGTGTTTGGACCACGCTGCTCCAGAGGATATAACGTCAAATAGCTTTATTTGAAAAAGGTGCATTGTCACCATTCACACATAATTACGGTCCAATGTTTCCATGTTAATAAAAATACATCTTTCTGACCGACTACAAGAAACGTAATAATTTGAAATGTACAGCACACATCGCGCAAGTAAGACTTTTGCTTGGCAATTGGTTTTAGGATATATTGTCGCAACGCAAAAGCATGTACGTTTGGTAACCTTGACTGATTCTAACAATAATTTGCTCTTAACACTTTCGCTTGTGCATCGAGGGATGCTGCTTCACTTTCTGGAAACGTCATAATAAATTACGTGTAGCGGCTGTTTCCAATTGCTACTGGAGGATTAACATTGCGAACAGCCACTTTAACCCTGATCTATTCAACCGCAGAGTACTGCGCTCCTGTCAGGTGCCGCAGTGCTCACAGCCGCCTTATCGACCCCGATATTAACGACACCTTGCGAATTGTGACTGGATGCCTGCATCCTACACCTGTGGACAACCTTGTCATCCTCCCAGGCATCCAACCTGCTGAGCTTCGTCGCTATGGAGCCACACTGCCTCCAGCACACCGTGCCATAGAGCCTGGACATCTGCTCCACTCAGCGTTCACCTGTCCATCGAGTGCAAATGTACGGTGCCTCAGATCGAGACACCCAATTGTACCCGCCGCACAGCAACTCAACAGTTTATGTGGTAATAACAAGATAGTGCAGCGCACTGGGCGGATCACCAATGGAATGCGGAGTGGGCGGATAACCCCACCATACTCCATACTTTCATCCCTAACACCGGCACCCACACCCGGAATGACCCTCCAAAGAAGAGCCTGGGTCCGGTCCGGCTTAACCGCCTCCGCACTGCTCCGCTCCTGCTTGTACCAATGGGGTATGTATGGCCTCCTCTGCGGCTTGTGAGTGTGGCGCAGGAGAACAAACCGTCGACCATGTTGTTCTCCAATGTCCAATCCATCGACCTCCTCATGGACTTCACGGCCTGACAGTTCTGGACGATGAGACAATAAAATGGCTGCTCAACACCTGTACCGAGATCTAGTGCGGTCAAGCAGTGGACAGCACCGGTAACAACTCGCTCAAAAAAAGAATTTTCGCCAGCCGTTGCGCTTTGTTAATCTCCAAATCGCTTCACTCGAGGCACTGTTTCACCATAGCGTATTACTCGCGTTGAAAAGCGCAAGCAAAGCTGTTGCAATTCATAGGTTGCTGTGCAGCAGCAAGTTTGGTCAGTGACAAGTTCTAGGAAAGTTGTCTTTTAAATGGCTAATTATTCCTCTCTTGCTCATCGTTCCTAGCAACAGTTTGTGTGTTTTTTTTCTACAATTGTTTCAATGTCAACATCGCTACTCAGTTTTTATACTGGCTTCGTAGGACTGAAGATGTGTTTAAATAAATGAAACGGTCTACCTGTTTAAATAAATTGTGATGGATTCACTTGCGTATACGTCACTACTGTGACTTACACATATGAAAAACTAATAATAGTGGCAGTATCAACAAAAATTCCATTGTAATGATACAGGCTTAACTGCAAATTTAATTTTAGCAATCCACAGGAGAAATACCTGAAGTCAGATCTTGTTGGTGCTGCTGCAAATAGCATGTTTGGAATGAATTAAAAGGAAAAATGCACAGTCTGTTAGTTTAAAGTGGACCCATGATTTTCACTTAGCTTTGCTTTTCTTGTTGAAGAGAGCAATCATGTTGGTTATCATATTTGCACAAGTCAAAGCACTGAACATTATTCAATGCAAACCAACCCACAAGTAAGAAAATCAGAGATGTGATGAATCCAAACAAGGCGCCACCATGGCCATAAACTTCGTATTCTGCATTTCCCTTAAATCTTTCATCAGGTATAACTAACTCCAAAATTGCCTGCAAAAAACAGAAAGATTAGGTTAAATATACACTACAGTGTACCAGTCACAAAACATTATGTCTGCAAATAAACAAAATACAGCAAGATTACCACTGAAAAAATTCATTTTCAATAAAAAACTGTAAATCTAAGCCATATGCTCGCTGCTGAAAAATTTTCTTAGAAGTTTCCAGTTTGGCTGGAGCCCAACACATTTACTGAAAGATGTCTTTCACAACAAAACAGACTTGCTTAGTAAGAGGGAAGAAATTTTGTTGCTTTCTGTCATATGTGGAAAATCATATCCTATTTGACAAACTTATATGTTTTAAAATATGATAAACTTTATTGGTACCCACAAAACGTACTTGGGTTTTCAAGGATGTTACACGTTGAGAAAATCTTTAGACTGACACTGTAAAAGAAATAGTTTCAAAGATTTGTTTTCTTACAGCGACCTAGTTCCGATCTGCTTCACTCACATTGCATTAAAGCATCAAAAATAGAAAATAATTGCAGTATTTCAATCTTCAAGTATGTGGCTGTCATTTAAAATTACTAAATGTCAGTTAGCTTTCCCGTTGCCAGCATAAAATTAGAGAAACACAAGCAACATTGGTACAACCAAAACTATGAAGGATTGGAGTAACCAGTTTTCACAATGGTAAGAAAGTTGAATCAATCAGAAAAAATTTTCACAGGAAATCATTTCACGTAGCACTACACATCCTTTTCCTAAATCTACAAGCAATGTTTGTGGGTGAAAAGTTGAATGGCAAAACCAAGAGCAGAGAAGAAGCAAAATCAAGACTAAAAAAATGAATATCAAAACACAAGCCGCTGCAAGTAAAAAAACAGGAAAATACAACAATCCTAAATACTTGCTTTCACTGAAACTACAGTACAAAACAATTCGAATTACCAAGCAACACAACAAACCCACATTGATGGAATCACACCAAACACGTGGGGATTCCACTAAACGTGTACCACTGAATCAATGGCTTTGGTTGTGCTCTATAACAGCATTTCTAAGGTTATGCTAATTCAGACTGATTTCATCACGAAAATATACTTTGAATAAGACACCTAAATGTTAGCCACAAGTGCTATTGCCAGTTGATTGGCCCACTAAAATAATGCCCAACATGCACTTTATTGTCCCTTATTGTATACGTCATACCTACCATGGGTTTGTGGCTCAATATCTCACAATTCATTCATTTAGAAATTCTTACTAAAACAGGAACTTGGACAAACAAAAGTGCAGAAAAGCATTGACACAAGTTGTGTAAAGTAGCTGTGGTACAATTTGCTACAAGCAAAGCAGCAGTTTTTACGGAGTTTCAAACAATAATGCAATTTCCTGTGCTTCAAAGACAAACACATTTGAGGTTGCCGTATTTTAAAACTAATCTCTTATCTAGCAATACCTAGGCCATTTGGACTTGCAGAAACTTTTATAATTTTTAGCATAGAGAAAAGGCTTTATGCTTACATGACAAAAATTGGTGAGCATTATGCATGCAAAACACTGCACACCACAATTAGCTATACAAACCTGGATAGTGGAATAAATGAACGACAAGGATGTAGTGACAATTAAAACTCTTTTGATGCTTGCTTTGCTGTCCAGGTGACCAAAAGCAATTCCAAAAACCAGAACACTTAACTCTGCTATCAGTAAGAAGAATCTCAAAACAACCCAGAGAATCTGTAAAAATATTTAAAATGGCTATTGACACCACATAAAAATTTGGAACAATTATGTGTGAAGTAATTAAATAAAAGTACAGGAAGTGATTGTAATCACTTGTTCAAACACCTGTAAACCATACTAAAGACCTTATAAAAGCATCTCTTTGTGCTTCAATTATTAATATCATGCTAAAAAGAAAATATGAGCGTTTTCTAAAATCTACCAACTAGAATATGGTTGAAATTTGTGATCAACAAAAATAATGCCTTGTTAATGAAATCCCACCCTCACTTCACATTTGTGAAAATGGGTAGTTTGAGAGAAGAAAATCTTCTGGGTAGCAGGCAGTCTAACGCTGTTGGTTGCAGTGGTGACAGTTGTGAAAAACAGCTATTGCTGTTTTTTTTTCGGTGAGACATTTTTGGTCACTGAGATATTTTAGTCATTTCTACCATAGTAGTATTGAAACTCACCATAACAATATTAGCCTATATTTCAGACCGAATTGCCTTAATTTTTTTGGTCACTGAAAAAATATTTCAGTCTATGACCAAAAAAAACAAGAGTTGTTGCATCAGCTGCCAGTGGCTGGTTAATCTTGCATCAAGTTTGATTGATGTTAGCATCAAAAGTCTGTCAGCAATTGCAATCGAATCAGATCATTGACAGACAAAGCTAGGTATATTTGATTACATCCACCAAGTGAGTCCAAAGATGCACATGGTACGGAAGATCTTGATCACTGTTAGCTGAAAAGCACCTCAGCAAAATCAAGTTGCCAAGATGATTATAAACATTTTCTTACCTTTATTGCTGTCCCATCTAGATTTAAGTTTTGAGAAACCATGCACAGGATGTAGAGCCAGACAAATCTAACATTTTTAGAAAAATGGTTATGTTGCTTCCCTAGCATCATCAATTTCAGTATACATTGACTGTGGAGCATAGATTTTCCACGCCAATTTTTTCATATGGTACATTGGTGTATTGCACATGACACACGCCAAAAGGCTGAACTATTAGTCTGATGGAGTTTGCTGCATATTGCTTGGTGTTAGTTGTGGTGTCAGTTTAGTGAATAATATTACACAATGTTGTTGTTGTAGATTGCTTCGCATCAGTTCAGTAATAGTTGTTTCATGGAAGTAGATGGGTTTCACTGCTGCAGAGATGTAATCTAATAAATTTGTTATTTGTTGTGAAGAAATGATTGCACAGCAGGTTACTGATTTCAAATTGAATGAGGACTCTGGTTTGTCCAAAGTAAATGGTGATAGTGACATAGAATATGAAGATACTTGGAGAGATGTAAACAAGCCTGACAGCAGTGGAGAAGACTGTGAGGATGACAATACTTTTACTATATATATACCATTTACCTCTCCATAACCTAGCCCTTTGTTGCATAAAGATTTAAGGAAAAGTTTTAAGTGTCAGTTGGTCGATTAGCAACCCCAATTGTCTGTACTTAGTGGGATGCAAAGCCTCACATATAAAGTGGTGGCGAATGATGTGAAATGCCTGCATGAATCCTTCAGACTACTTCTTGCTAATACCCTTTTGGAACTTCTAGTAATAAATCCAACTCTTTCAACAGAATGTAGAGTAATAATTTGGTCTCCAGTCAGGAGAAAGAGGACCTTTATGATTTTGCTGATTGGTTTAAATAACAAAGGTCAGTTGGTATCCCATTGGACCATCAACCCTATCATGCAAACTTGTAACATAAGGACTTGTTCAGTGGTGAAGAAAATACTCTAAGGCAGCAAAGTATGATCTACCAAATCAGTTTTGAGGGTTGTTTCAACTAGAACTCAACCAATACTATAGAAATTTGATGTATAAATCAGCTGATATGATGATGATGCTGATAGATATCTGCATTGTTACACAGAAATCCACTACACTAATTGTGTTGCATGGAATGTTCAGAACCAAGTTGTTGCCCTATGTCTGATTTATAATACTAATTCTTATATCCTCTTCTTTACAATGAACAGTACTCTGAAAATTTTAATTTGCATCTAATTTACATAATAGCATATATGTAATTATCTCCAAATAAACCAGTTTGGCATTGTATTGATGCTTGTTAACTCAGGAGAATGAGTTTTCAGCACTGCTAGGCTTTTTTACGATGGTAGGAGATGTTCAGTCAAAGACAAAAAGCTGAAAAACTGTTTATACTGAACTAATTTTGATAAATTAATTATTTTGCAAAAATGCAAACATTTTCATGTCTTGATTCAGTTGTGAGTTATTCCCATTTTCTTGTGTTGGTATAGCACCTTCACTATCAAGTGTTTCACACAAAAACAGGGCTTGGGTGCTAAGTAGTTTTGGCATGCTTTCTCACTACCTGGTAAAACCAACTAAATGCATTTTAAACAAACAGATTGCAATAGATTTGAACAGACCATTCCCTGAAAATATGGTCAGTGCCAAGCAGTTATAAGGGTTTTGGCATGTCTCAAACCACCTTATAAATCAAACCACAAAGCAATTTGAATAAAAATATTATAGAAGGCATTGATTATTTTTGTTTAATACACAATGTTTTGGGTTTAGCAATTTCTACAAAATCTATATCATCAAATAAATAAACCAACAAAAAATGCAAAACATATTACTACATTCAACATAACTTTACATACTTACCAAAAGAAGAGGCCATCCATGGCATGAAATGGTAAGGTGTTAAATGAAACATACTACATAACAGACATGCCAACATTCTTAAAATAGAAATAAAATAGGTTACATAACGTTTTTCAGCAGTGAACGTGTTACTACCTCTTATAATATTTTAAACTGTGGTTTGTGTAATGAAAAAATATCAATGCAATCAGTTATTAAGAACAGCTAATGAAAACATCAGTATGGGCCCAAAATTATCAGTCAAGCTCTAGTTCTGACTTCTACCACACAGCAAGTTTTGCTCTAACAGCAAACAGAAAATACTACGTGTCTGCAAATTATGCATCAAAAGAGGGATGATTGCAATACAGTTAGATCTCATTTGCCTGAACTCTGATTAACTGGAATCCCCACTATCTGACACAAAACTGCTAGGAACAGATTTTTCCCAATGAATTTCATCCCTTTAATCTGGAAATCTCACTGTCTGAGTCTGACACAGAAATTTACAAACAGATATATCAAATCAACAGAAAAAAAATGCTACAGCAGATCACACCAACTGTTACTTGATTGTTTATCAAATCACAATGGAAGTGTGAAAGCCAATCTTCTATCAGGGTTCCCACACAATTTCAAAAATCATTTTCCATACTTTTTCAATACCTTTTCAATACTAAATTAAAGAAGTTAAATACCATTACTTCTCTTCAGTTTCCTAATTTCTTAAAAATGAAACTCAATTTTGCACATCCCATAACACTGCATAAATACTGAATTACTTTGCCTTCAATAAAAATCTACTCAGATGCTTCTGATTTCTTTTTCATTTAGAATTTCCATACTTTTTCAATATCTAATGTAAATTTTGGCCAAATTCAATACTTTTTCAAGGACTTGAAACACAATTTTGAAATTCAATACTTTTTCAATACTGCGTGGGAACCCTGTTTCTATGCACATCACGCAATGAATGAAATAGTAGCAGAATATGAAGGATGCAGTTAGGTCTCTTGTACAGTTCTTTATCTCATTCTGAATGCATACTAGCTTGCATATGTGGATCTGCTAACAAACAACAAAAAAAACTATGAGTGTTCCATTTAGTCATGTTCCACATGCAATCTACATATTTGCTTAAATGAAGAGTTCATCTTAGTAAACAGTTTGTTATCTGTTTCTCCTTGAGCGTCCGCTTAGGCGAGTTCTATTGAAAGCAAATGTTCTGAATTGCTAATCACACCTCTGCCAAGCATGCTTCATTTTTAGTACTGTTGGTTTTAAATGTTTGTGTGTCAATGTGATGAATCAAAAATCAGGAAGGGATGTCAATGAAACTTTTAGAAATCGATGTAAGTAAACTCAGCCAAGCATTGATGTAACATCGATACAAATAAGTTTTTGTTAGTTTTACAAATAGAAGGAACAGCTGCACATTATATGGAGATGGAGTATGTTTTGGGGCAATTTCCTGCTACTGTTGAGAGAACTTGGCAGAGAGGTTTTCTCACTATGAATGTGTACCTAGTTTGTGTATTGTGATGCATCGATAACATGTTGATAACAACATACTTTGGAGATCTTTCATAGTGACTTATCGTTTAAGCAGAAAGACTTGCTAATTGCAATGTGTTCAAAATTTCACTCATTGTAACTCTTAAAATACCATTTTTTTGATAATATCTTCATTTCTAGACAAATTAGGGCAAAAAGTTCTTTCAGGACAGATAGAAACTTCATGATTCTGCTTCTTTTGATACCAATTTAAGGTCTTTAGGGTAATCCATTACAAAGTTGTAGCATTTTCACTAAATTTAACCTCCAGGTGATCTTTAGCCTTGTGTTGGTCAACCACTAGAGGGAGCAGAGCAACTGAAAAATTTCAATGGAATTGGGAGTTTTGGACCATTAACCAACTTTTTGGAGGGGCCACTTTTTTAATTAAAAAAAAAATTTTGTCACCATGGCATACTGCACATTGTCACCTGTTTACATTGTTAGCATTTGCTCTGATAAATATGCTTTCGGTTCCAATTATCCAGATACCTTGCTAAACTGACATAATTTGACAAAACAAAGTGTCGAGATAAACGAGGTCTGACTGTATACAGTTTTACTGCACAGCTGCACTCTGTAATCACATGCAGTTTGGCAAATACATTTTAAGCAATTTTTGTGATACAATTTGTTTTCATTAGGCCCTGCTAACCTATCTAGCAACTTGCCTTGGAGGTGAGAACTCCATAAAATCTCACACGTCAGCACAGCAACAAAGCTGGCAGCATCAGTCAGGGAACTTGCCAATTTATTCCTTGGTTTTGCCCTCCTGCTGCAGACTTCAGTCACCATCTGTGCTAAAATCACTAGTTTATTTTTCATGCACCACTTTTCATGCCAGGAAGCCTGCTGGCAATGCGCTGGTCACGATGTCTGTAGCAGAGATTGACCGAAATAACTTTTTTGAGGCCGATACCAATATAACTGCCATTCATGGGCCGATAGCCAATATTTTCATAATTTTCCAATCTTGTTTTCTGCTTCATTATCAAAAATATGATATATTCTATGCCTTACCTTTTTTTCAAAAATTTGAAAAATCATTGATTTATAAATTAAAATTTTTGAAATTGCAGCAATTTCAATGTTTTGCTATGATTTTTAAATAATCAGATCAACACCTTGAAAGCGGATGTACGATATATTCATACTTTGAAATCAGCCTAAAATCAGCAGTTTTCAGTTTGCTCACCAACGCCATAGCTCCTCTGCCGATTGCGCTACAGAGGTGTTGAAACTCTCAAAAGATTTGGCAAGTCTTCTAGTCTAGAATGAAAAAAATGTTTGGTTGGGTGCAGATCTTTTGTGAGTGACGTCATAAGTGAAGTAGCTTTTTGGTCATTTTTGTTCATGTTACCAGGCCTAGGGCCCAGCCGCTAGACCAAAGTATTTTGCTGAAGTTTTCATTAGAAACTAGGCTAGAGTCCAAGTCTTTTGAGCCGTTGATCGACTTTCTAGCATTTCTGGTTCAAAAGGTATGATCTTAAATAAAAAATTAATTATCTAATTAACACTTTGAGAGCCGGGGTACGATATATTCATACTTTGTAATCAGCCTAAAACCAGCAGTCGTCAGTTGCCTTCCAACACCATAGCTCCTCTGCCGATTGCACCAGAGAGCTGTTCAAGGGCTTAAACGGATCAGCCAGTCTTCTAGACTGCACAAGAAAAACTTTTTTGGTTGGGGGTGTGGATTTTTTGTGAGTGATGTCATAAGTGAAGTAGTTTTTGGCCCATTTTGGCTCATGTTACCTGGCCCAGGGCCCAACCGCTAGGCCAAAGTATTTCACTGAAGTTTTCATTGGAAACTAGGCTCGAGTCCAAGTCTTTAGAGCCGTTGATCGACTTTCTAGCATTTCTGGTTCGAAAGTTATTATCTAAAATAAACAAATTAATTAATTATCTAATTAACGAATTAGTCGAGTTTATTTATTACTTTAGATCATAACTTTTCAGCCCGAACTCCTAGCAGGTAATCCAAAGTATCAAAAGACTCAGATTGTAGTCTAATTTCCAATAAAAACTTCAGCGAAATACTACCATCTAACAGTTTGGGCCCAGGGTCAGGTGAAGTGGGCCAAGGTGGCCTAAAAGTCCTCTATTTACGACGTCACTCACAAAAAACCCACAATCCCCAACCAAAAATATATTTTCCATTGCAAACTACAAGACTTGCCAAATCTTTCTAACCTTCTAACACCTCTCTAGCGCTTACCGCACCGAAAATATTCTCGCACATAGCCACATGCAATCTGGCTGTTTCCGCACGAACCACTTGATTTAGACTGGACATGAAAGTGTTAACTTGTTAGCATAGTGCACACTGTCTACAATAAATAAACACAGTGCCACAAATAAAAATAGAATGTTTAAAATAGAAACACAATAAGAACAGAACACTGAATGAAAGAGAACTGCTTACAGTGCTTGTAACAACAAAAAAAGCAAAAACAGTGCTTGAAACTTGAAAGATGGTGAACAATGAAAAGGAAGAAGGAAGTACAAAACACAGCATCAAGTTAACACTTTGTGAGGCGGCGTACAATATATTCGTACTTCAATTTCGGCCTAAAAAACAGCAGTTTTCGGTTGCCTTATCAACGCCCTAGCTCCTCCGCCGATTGCGCTAGAGAGCTGTTCAGTGGCTCAAACGGATCGGCCAGTCTTGTAGATTGCACTTGAAAAAAATGTTTTGGTTGGGGGTTGCGGATTTTTTGTGACGGACATCATAAGTGAAGTAGTTTTGGGGTCATTTTGGCTCATGTTTCCTGGCCTAGGGCCCAACTGCTAGGCCAAAGTATTTCGCTGTAGTTTTCATTGGAAACTTGGCTCGAGTCCGAGTCTTTTGAGCCTTTGATCGACTTTCTAGCATTTCTGGGTCAAAAGTTATGATCTAAAACAAACAAATTAATTAATTATTTAGTCAAATATTTTTACTAGTTTAGATCATAACTTTCGAACCTGAAATCCCAGCAGGTCATCCAAAGTATCAACAGACTCGGATTGTCGCCTAGTTTACAATAAAAACTTCAGCCAAATTCTACCATCTAATGGTTGGCGCCCAGGGCCAGGCAAAGTGGGCCAAGGTGGCTCCACTTATGACGTCACTCACATAAAAGCCGCACCACCAACCAAAAAGTTTTTTCAAGTGCAGACTAGAAGACTTGCCACGTCTTTTGACGCTTCGACCAGGTCCGTAGCACTAACCAATCGGGAGAAATTCCCGTGTAAAGCCACGTGTGTTTCGGTGTTGTTGTTTTTTTCGAAAATCCCCAAAAGCAGCCGGACGCCAAAGTGTTAAGGTTAAAATCAGTACAATCTGCCTTCAATGAAATATTGCCAAAAATGAAAACTTTTCTGAAACAATAAGTTTTTTGGGTCTAGGATAGTATGTTTGTTAACACTTATATACTACATAACCTTTGTGAAGTTTTGTTTTTGCATATATTTTACAATTCAGTCTTTCAGACTGTTCTGCAACTCTGTGGGTTTTCAATTTGAAAAGTCAATCCAAGTCTTAAAGAATCAAGCTGGAATTGTGATGCAATGTAACATTAAAAAACTGCATGTCCTTGAAAGAGCAAACTACTTGCATTAGTTACTGCAACTGAAGTTCTGGCAAATGAAATGAAACACCTTAACTGATTTGTCAATACTTAGTAGTTCCATCTCAACAGTTTAAGATTGACATGCAGGAAGCAAAGACTTTCTGCATTTTCACCAAGTAGCCTGCAGTAAGTTAGCCGGTCATTTACAACCTAGCCTAAACAAAAGAAGCACCAGGTCCAGGCTATAACCGATAACCGCCCATCCGCCAGAAGTACATTTCATAAGAACAAGTTGCCATGACAATAACAAATATGCACATGTGCAAATTATTCATCCGATTATTGTGCAATAACGTCATGGCAGTTCTGATCTAATCATTAATCTGTGCTTTTAGCTTGGGTAAGCTGCATTGTTGCAAACACTGTTTTTACAGGTAGTGCTTAACAAACAGACAACAGCAATTGTGATGCAACAATGAATACTGACTACTGCGCTGCTAGCGAACTAATCGCCAAATCACCACTTCAATGTATGTGTGAAATGCTGGAGTAGCACTTCTGTAACTTGTGCACCACATCCACAAACCAGCGCGTTGCAACAGCCCTGGATTGTGAGATTACAGTTATCATTAACATGCCCGTGGAAAAGTTAACCCATGAACAGGACATTTTACCTTGCGTACAATATAAACCAGTGCGCTTATATCCTAATACATCAAGTTTCGAAAAGTAGAATCCTTTCAAAATGTTACGCACAACTGCTTCACAGCGACAGTTGTCGTCACTAGTGAGTAGAGATTAATCATATTCATAATGCCACAAATGTTGCTTTAACATCACGCAATTAATTTTTCATGCAAGCTTTTTAAAAAATTAATCCGTGCTACGCATCGATTGGACTTCTGCACCTAAGTTACAGTCAAACTTTTCATGCTTCGAAAACTTTTTAAAGTGTAACCAGAGTTTATTCATAAACAACACCTGCACATGGTAGCGCGGTCTAGGGTAGGGTTTCAAAAACAAGGCACTCAGCCCTCCTTGGGGGCAACGGAGTGATTATCTGGGGACCATGAGCAGAGGCCTTCGCTAGGTAGCTTTGCCATGATATTGCATAACCCAAGTGTCATGATATATTAAGTACTCACCAGTTAAACTTAGAAGGGGGCCAAACGGTTCTGGCGAATCCTAGGATTTTGACTTTTGAACCTGAAACCCCAGCAGGTCAATCAAACCCCTACGGTTCACCGGAATCGTTTCACGGTTCGACAAAGGTCATCTGATTTCAACCCATTTTTACTTACTGTTGTATTGGACAAAAATCGGGTTTGGCAAAAGCTTGGAAAACTATGTAAGGGTTTGGCATGTTTGTAAAGTTTAAGAACCACTGGTCTAGACAATAAGCTCCAAGCATTAATAAACTTTGTGACGCTTTTGTTTCGCTGCAACAGTTGATGCGTGCTTCATGGTTTATCTGTTTGTTTTCATTAAGCCCTGCTAACCTAGTCTGCACAATGAAATCAACCAATGAATCGGGAAAGCACTGATCAATTTCAGGCAGCTTAACTCTCAGGTTTGGAAGCAGGGCTGCGGAGTCGGAAGTCCCATCATCCGACTCCTGGTAATTTCTATTATCCGACTCCGACCTTCAGCTGTATTAGTTACTTAAAGTGATAATTCTTATCAGATGAATTCATAAACCCTACTTGCACTTTCCAGGAATACGGAAACTTGTTTTAAATCGATGTAAATGCACGTTCATCTCTCACTTTTGCAAAATGCGATCAAGTAGAAGTTAGTCTTTTAATTTTACAGAAAAAAGTACTCATCTAAAAAAAACACAATAAAAATTATTAGAGAAGACTGATAAATAATCGATTTCAAAGCAGATACCTTGCAAACAATATCAGTAAACAAGTAAAATTGAAAAATCTATGCATTCTACCGGTGAGCATGTGCACATATTGCACAACGCGGTTGGTAAACTCGCTAGGGCATACTCTCTCAAATGACTTCATTGAAACAACTTTTTACGGTCGAACGCTGTCAAGCTTCAGCTCTGTTGAACGTACATGTGTCGCTATATTTTTCCTTAGATGGCCAAATGAACATGTCACAAGTAAGCTCCTATACAGGTCAAAATCCACAAACTACCAACCAAGAAAGTAAAACAAATTAGTTTAAGTTTCAGCTTAACCGCTTGGAAGCATTCACTTTTCTCTTCGTTATCTAAACACTTCATACTACCATGCTTTCACTTAGGTATAACAAACTTGCAAGGTTTGAGAATTAGTCAACATGGATTTTTTAACACAAAAATGTCTGTTTAACGTTTTAAAGAAGTTTGCTACTGTACGTAGAAGACCAAGCGAAGCTGCTGTGTCGTCTTCAAATAATTTTATCAAATCGTTGCGAACCAGTAGGAGAAATGTGACCAGAAACCATAGGTCGGGATTATCGTTCGCGATCAGACATTCATCGTGCTTCGCCTATGGCGCGCAATAAAGTGCAAGGCTACCTGACAACG
>Ga0210059_1002186_pt1 | contig 30306 bp, 23 predicted proteins | sample Ectturendosymbi2_FD_188042 | JGI IMG/M metagenome (GOLD analysis project Ga0210059, IMG submission 188042) | Ecteinascidia turbinata endosymbiont from Florida, USA - Sample 2 (SPAdes) (version 2) | ecosystem: Host-associated > Tunicates > Ascidians > Unclassified | place: Key West, Florida...
CTCTGCCACATTTTTAGTAAATTTTGAGTTCGGAGCAGTGCAGGATTGAATTTAATCTGCATATTTTAAAAGTTTTTGAACTTAGCCGTGACACTTGCAGTCGTCCACTGGCTCTACCATCTCTCTCCCTGGATTTCCTTGGCGCTGCTCAAGCTAAAGTGCGTTCTGAAACACACTTCTGTTTTCCGGAATCGGAATCTTCTCGATTCCCTTTAGGTAACTTATTCTTGTTGGCACCTAACACTATCTGTAAAAAGTATAAATTGCCTTACTCCTTTCGAATTGAACTCGTACAAGGTTATTATTATATTTGTGATCATTAAACCACTCCTTCCGAAATTAACTCACGCTTTTGGTTACAGGCTGAGTCTAAGTGCAAGCGTGCATTCTCAAACCTAACCGGTGATAGTCACTGTAACGAATCGGGCATTATTAAGTAGCAGTTTACCCGTGCCAAGAAGTACAGCTGACGAAAATTCCGATCATAATTATTTCATTATAGAGGAGGACAGTTTTACTGTGCAGCTTACCTTTAGTGATGGAAACTGCAGTTCATCAATTTATCTCCTAGCATTTCATCTCTTTTGTTTCCAAAACGCTAAGTTTTTGTTTACAAATTACATGCATACATGTTTGTTGATCATACTGTTTTTTATGACATTTGGTCACTCAAAGTTAGTAAGCCAACAGAAATGTAATTATTAACTGGGTCTCCTATCGCCCCCCAATCGCCCATTTCTGCTTCACCGCCCCCAGGAGTGCGGTACCGCCCACTTTGGGAACCACTGGGCTAAACCCATTTAGCTCTCGTAGCTGTTGAAAATCGCATAAAGCTGTCATAGCTGTTGAAATCACAAAAAGCTGTGTGTTTTTACTTTCAGCGACAGGCAAATACAAGTAATTATCTTACATGTACTGACGTTTTGATTACTTGCTTGCATGTGGCGTTACATGCAGTTGTTTCTTGTCTTCAAACGTAAAATTGGCTTCTGTACAATGTACTGCAACTTTTGTGTTTCAGATCAACGTATAGTTTGGTCGGTCCAGCATCAACCGATTTCAGAAAAAATGTTCACCTACCAGTTGGATATTGAACTTGATCTTGGCAACAAATTTTACAAAGAAGGCACAATACTTAATTTGAAAATAGCTCATCATCTGTCGCTCTGTGTAAGATGGAGTGACGTCACAATGGACTGGATAACCGACCATTGTAAAGTGAGTTTCGTTTTCTCATGAAACACGTCACTGATTCAATCAGAGACTAATTTGCGTTTTTCTTGTTTTGTTTGATGTTTTTAAAAGTACGACCTTCACGGTATAATCTAGTGTGGTTCAGTGACGTGCAGATCAGCGACTTAGATAGTTGTGGATATTACTTTCACGTCTTAGACTTGATTATGACAATATCACGTTTTTGATAAAACACATTTGAAGTTCGTCTGAAGTTCACACAATTGTCTTTATGATTTATTAATGCGTCGTTTTGAAGTTATGTTATTTTTTTCGTATTTTTCTCAATCTTTGTCCTGGAAAGTCTTATTTCTGGTGTGGTGATGTTGGAACTAAATTCTTACTCGTTCCCAGACATTTGTACTCAACCGCGACTCGCAGAAGCACGAGTCCTACTGTGGGTGTCGTACCCAGGTTCATGGAAATTCTGCTATATTCGCTAAAATCGGTTTTCAAGTTGAAAAACAACTTTAAAGAAATATAAAATTCCTATCAATACGTGGCTCCGGCCACATAATGGGTCTTTCCAGTTGAAATGTGGTTCGATAATCCGATGAAAATGAAACAAATCTTTGATCTCTACAGCAGATATTAAACTTTAACACTGTCTTAAACAAAGGGGCCTTTAACACTGTCTTAAACAAAGAACCTTTATTTAGCAGAGCTTAGGTTTCGAAATCTCACACAAAACGTCTGGATCAAATCGTTTAAAATTCATCTCAATACACTAAAAATAAAAAGCATTTTCTAGATTAAAAGGAGCTACACATGAAAATATTCGCTCATCCACACCCAAACACTTTCTGTACAGATAGTTACGCATGGAGTTTATATGAACCTCGTTTTACTTTTACCTTTTGTAACCTCACAAAGCTGATGCATGTTATTGAACAGCCTATCATCAGCAAGCAGCTGACGGATCGTGGTGTTTGTCAATGCGCGATCTCCAGTGCTGTGACGTCACCAAATGTAACCTGGGACCGGACACGCAACTTCTTCGCATCGAGGAGGATTTCCTTCCTGGCAAGTGGTGCAAAAAGCGAGGTTAGAAAATAATAATGATAGCAGCGTAAATGATCGCAGATTAAGTCAACTGAAAGTAGGTCTTTCCTGGTAAACGAGGTTTGAATATTACCGCTAGTTGCATCGCGTTTCTGATAGATATCTTTGTGGCACTAACGTGCGTTTTGAAAATAAGGTGTTTATGGCCTTGATGTAGTCTTTAACTGACTATAGCAAAGAACTTGTGGTAGCGTGGGTTTCAATCGTAATCTTCAGATCGATTGCTCAAGGGCTTCATTGATCAAACAAACTTTGCAGTGAAAAAAAACTTTTGGTGCATGACTGTCACGTGACTTACGGGATTGTAAAATGTTTTAGAAATGCTTTTCATTAAATATCTTTTGTATTTTTTTCACCTTGCAGTACTTTCGGAATGACCGCAAAGGAACGTTGACTCCTCTTTTGATGAGCTTGTCACTGATTCTGCTTCATCTCTGTTTGTTTTAGCGATCAAGCAAAACAAGGCAGACAATATCATTCGTACGATTTGAAATGAAAATAGAACTTTGTTTTTGAAAATATTCCCTCTTGAAATCCTCGTTGCTGTTTGTAAGTGGTCCTCAAAATTGGAAAAACTGAGTATGATCATGAGGATTGTTATGGAATTTTTGTCGAATTTTGCTGAAAGTTTCTTCGCAAAATACAACTGTACATCGCATATCGCGCTGCTTTCGAATTCTTTGCAGTAAGCTGTCACAGCATATTCAAACCACGTCCTGCGTTGAATTTCTAATTCTTTTCAAAACAGAATTCTGGGCGTTTCATTGCAAAATATGTTTATCTTTAGAGAAGGTTTCAGGTGCAGGTCTTTGTAGGCAATGCTTTTGAGGTTACTATAGGTTTGGTGTTGTGACCTCAAGAAGGTGAACCGGGCTCAGGCGCGTAGCCGGAGGGGGTCGATGGGGACAATCCCCCAATTCCAAAAGTTGCACCGAAAATTTTTAGGTCAATCAAGCTTTTGATATGGAAGCCAAAGAAATACTTCAGTGCAACTCAACGAAACTGCTTAAAGAGCTGCTTGTGGAAATTGGGACTAAGAACCAAAATTTCTGGCAAACCTGAAGTCAGGAGCTTAATTCCGTTAAACTGATTTAATTCTTGCATTGACAGTTTATTTGCCGGTAATGACACCCACAGTCAGGCGCGTATCCAGAAATGTTGATAGGGGGACAAACAAGTCTCAATATTTAATGCCCCTTGCTTTTAAAGCATCAACCATGAAACATGCATTTTTCTGGCGCTTTTCTAAATAATTATATTCAGATTTAAGCCGGCAAATAGAAGGGCTATTTTCATTTCATTGAATTAGCAAAGTTCCAAGCTTGTACTTTCGATGAAAGGCACCATTTGCTCAAAACTTTCAAAATTACTTGTGAAAATCTGTATGTCATAAGTACAAGATCTGCAGTATGCTGCTTGCAGCCAATGTTGCAATTAACAAGAAGTCAATGTGGCGGGGCCACGGAGAGTAAATGTAAATCATACAGGCAACCACTACCGGTCTCCAAACGTCGAATGACGTCCGTCGGAAGCCTGAAACGCATTTACGTAATGTTGCTAAGTGCTCTTTGTTTATGTGAGAACGTGATCATTGAAAAGTCTTCTAAAACTCATCAACAAAAAAACTGAAAGCTGACAGTTTTACAACAGGAGTTAATTGGGACATCCATGCAAAGAAAACGAAGACAGAACACCAGCATGAAAGACAAATGGCATCAATAAAAAGTATGCTTACGACACTCTATCTAGACGTTGGTTTGAATTACAATACAGTACTTAAGAAAAATATGTAGAGTCACTGAGGACACCAAGACAGCTGAACGATATCTAAAGATGGGATCCAGCGTCTTTCAGAACGAGACAGTGACAGGACTGAACTTCATTTGCATTTGGAGAAACGTGATTGGAAGAGAGGGGAGCCAATATGTATCCAAAATGAAACGAACAAACAGCGAAGTATAAATACCCGGTAGTTTCGAGTAAAAAGGTCGGAGTTGTTTTCTTTCCCGGAGGGGTGGCTTGCCGAAGCAAGCTATGGCTCTGAAAAAAGAAACACGCGATAAAAAGGTGTGCAACAAAAAGCTGATGAAAAAAAAGGCTTCTGAGATGTACGATTGGGAACTCCAAGTTAGTTGCATGATGGCTCAATGTTCGGGTTAGATTGGAAACCCTGCGGCAGTGTTATTTTAAGCCGTTTATGGGTGTCAAAATGACACCCTAAAATTTTGCAATGACACCCTAAATTCTGATATGGTTTTGCCTTGTATTGAAGTAAAACGATTTGACGAAAGCATGTTTTCCTGCACGCAGCTATTGCAATAGACGGCTGCAATATTATAGGCCGACAATGTTCTGGCGCAGAAGGTGGAAGCCAAATTGTTGGCTGGGTATCTGTGCATTGTCATGCGCACCGCCTCGCTTCGGCCTGTTACTCTACTGCCGCAGATTTGTACAGTATGGTGTACGAAACTGCAAAAGCACTTTAATGCACCTATGAAATGTTTTACTGTTTCACCGTTGCAATCGGCTTGCCTGGCGCTGCATCAGACCATAATGAAGACTAAAGGTCGGCAATTGCAGCGCGCATGCAAAAGAAGGTGGTTGTCGAGTGAGGCAACAGTGAGAGCATGGAGTGAGATTTTGGCTGTTTGGCCAGCACTGAAGCAGCTGTCAGAAAATGATAATGATGCAAGGTGCGTTGTTTTACTGCAACTTATGAAAACAAAAATCTCAGCATGGTGCTTTGGTCTTGTTAACATTGCCACCTCACCTGACAAAAATGAGCAAAGTTTTTCAGGCGGGATGTTTCAACTTTGCACAGATGAAAGCTTCCGTAAAACTATGCATCAATAAGCTCTCTGGTGCCACTGCCAAATCCGCGCTTAAAGCTAATTGCGAAAATTTGATAGTGAATTAGGGGAACTTAGAACGCCGGATGGTTTGACTGACTCGTGTGTGTCAAGTGGCATGGGGTTTTGGAAAGGCATCGAACGATTGGCAAATTGTTTATCCCCGCACACAAAAAGGCAGACAAGAGTGAATGAACCAACTATTAGGACATCTCTTTGCTTAGCCTCTTAAGACGAGTGCATGCCAAGATGCCGCGAAAATAATGGAACCAAAGCTGGATGATACCCACTGTGGTTTTCGCCGCGGCCGTAGCACTACGGAACAAATTTCCACCAGCAAATTTTCGAGAAATCCTGGGAGCATGCCAAAGATTTCGTCGACCTCGGGAAAGTATATGGCCGGGTTCCTCGTGAAAAGCTTTGGGGGATGTTCCGGACGTACGGTGTTGACGGGTGCCTCTTGCTGGCGGCCAAATAACTGCATTCCTGCTCAGAAGATTGTGTCCATCTTGGCGCAGTTAAATCACAACCGTTCAGCGTTGGTGTTGGACTCCGACAATGGTGTGTGCTGTCACCACTCCTCTACATATAGTCTATAACCCACAAATGGCTTACTGAGCCAAAAATTATGCCACTATCTTAACCAGGGCCGCACATTGAATGACATATTAATGATGGCCGAACACTGAATGGCTTACTTTGATCTTAGCAAATTCAATTTAGCTTAAGCTAATATACTGAAAGCGTCCGAATCCAAACTGCAATGGTAACAGACGTGATAAAGTGGCATTGAGGACCACCTGCATCAAAAATATCAAATTCAAGATTATCAAAATAAGGACTGGTTGTCATTATGTAGAATACTTGTACTACAGCCAAAACGTAAACTGCGCCGCGCAAATTCTTCGACTGGGCCACATGCGGGCCGCGGGTTGGACATAGCTGGGATAGACAGTCACAGACGCCTCGACGAGGGTGTCCCTGTTAAGAACTGCAGGATGAACCTTTGCGTTTTGCGGGCGACTTGGTACTGAATGCGAGGATCTTCTCAACAGGGTCTTCAGAACACATTTGGTCGGTTTTCTGCTGTATGCGACCAAGCAGGAATGAAAATCAGCACTAAAAAGATTGAGGTATTGTGTCTCTCAAGACGCCCAAGGCAGTGCATTCTGCAAGTGAGCGGAATTACACTGCACCACGTGGAGACGTTCAAGTACCTTATGATGGTATTTTCGAGTGACGGAAGTCGGAACAAAGGGATTGATACACGGATTGGTAGAGCAAACGCAGTTCTGCGTGAGCTTTATTTCTCCGTGGTGACAAAACGCGAGCTTTAAAAGACTGCAAAGCTTTCAGTTTTTACATCGGTCTTTGTTCCGATCCTCGCCTGTGGTCATGAATCTTAGGTGACGAATGAAAAAATACTGTCAAAAGAACACACGGCAGAGATGGGATTTGCGAAGAGTTCTCGGTGTGGCACTTTTTGACAAAGAGCACTGGTCTGAAATCCGGAAAGCCCGGGACGTCAAGTCACTTCTCCGAATCGAGAGATCCCAACTACTGTATGTTAGTTTGGCCGTATGTCCAGAATGTCCCAGGAAAGAATGGCGAGATAAGTCCTTCGCCTACAGTCTACACCCACAGGAAAGCGGCCAAGAGGTCGTCCAAGGACCAGGTGGCGTGACTAAATCTCCGATCTTGCTTGGTCCCGTCTAGGTGTGGAGCCAGCAGAACTATCTGAGATTACTGTTGATCGTGAGGTATTTCGGGTCTTTCGAGGGCTGCTGCCCCCCCACTCTCCCCAAAGGAACAGCGGGCAAGAAAATGAGTGAATGAATGGGTATGTAGGCCTACATTAAAACTTCCTGTTTATGAAATTGTTCTTAGTTTGTTTGCCAAAAGTGAATGTCATATTCAAATAATTAAGCATATTTGGACGGAAATGTGCGTTTTTGTGAGAATCAGTCATGAGTATCAAACATAGAAGGGAAAATTGTATTGACACCCTATAGCTCCACCACGACACCCATTTGAAAACCTTAAAAAAAACACTGCCCTGCGGTGTCATATCCTTTGGGAGTTAACTGTAGACTTGGGAACACTATATAGGAACGTTATTCGCCTAATCCACCAGGTATGAATGGTGACTGAAGACGTCCAGAACAATCTGTTTTGCAACTTTGATGAAGTATATGGTGTTTGGGTTTCAGTTTTTATTTAAAAATGCAGTATGCGGCAAACTTGAAAATACAAATTTAATTCGGTGATCAAGCTTTTATTTTTTTCGTGCAATGATCTTTCTTGCAATTATTAATAAATTGCAAACTCAACAACCAAAATTCAAATTCCAGATACCAACAGCTGGTTAAAAACTAAGTTGATGTTTGTAGAGCATTAAGTGCCCTGTTGTGTGCTCAATAGAAGAGAAGTAGTGAGGTTGAATCAAGTAAGAATTCACGATGGCACGTTGGATCGGCACTTTAGAGTGTTGAGATCAGTGGTGCCTTTAGCTATCGTTACATAGCGGGGAGATAACTCAACCACTTTCTGTGACCCAAATCAGTGGTGAGCCAGCCCAAAATTTGGGGAGGGGCAAAATGTTTGACTTCAGGCGAGCAACAGGGTTTTTGTTTGGGACTTCGCTTCTCAAACCACAAAATGACTAGATGTGCTAAAAATTTTGGGAGACATGGCCCTCTGGGCCATGTTTGGCTACGCCTATTACCCAAATCCGGGCAGGGGCGAGAAGCCATTCACCACCAAAATAGCGATTCGCCACGCTCATTCAAGACATCATCATCATGTAACATGAACAGTTCTTACAGTGTTCCTGTCGGTCGCGCATGACTGGTGGCGTAGACAGCCAAAAATTTTGGGAGGGGCCAAATCTTTTGACTTTAAACGAACAACAGCATTTTGTTTGGGACACCGCTTCTCAAAAGCACAAAATTACAAGTTATGCTAGAATATGGCTACGTCTATGCACATGACAGGTTCATTAATGCTCACATAGGGGAAAAAGGAATTTATCTGAAAATGTAGCATCGGTAAAGCAATACGAGGTTGTTTCAATTCAAAGACATTTGAAAGTTTTCTTCAACTTTGTAGCGGGCGGTGGCGGACCGGTGATATCTAACCGCTACAAGACCGGTGCAACCTATTCGTCCGCTACGGCCATGGCTGTACCAGTTTTCGGACTTAACAAAACGGTTTAGTTATAAGAAACACTCCCGTTAACCCTGCTCAGGTAACCTCTAAACACAAACACTTTGGTTGTCCTTGCCCAAAATGGGCAGATTTTATTTATTCGCTTATACTGGACTAACTGACAGGTTTAGACATGCGCGCGGTTTTTTTTACGAGTTAGCAAGTCTTATCAAGCTCATCCACTCAGGAAAAAACAACGTGTTGATTTTGGAAAACTTTTTATATGATGAAAAACAAAAGCAATTTTCCAAACAAAAATGTGGAAAGTGCTCCTAGCGAATGAACGAAAAAGTAAAGAAAAATCCAAAAATTTCGCCCGTAGACGTCATTGGTGGTTGGTTTAAGGTTTAAACAGAACCCCATTTCAAGCTTGTGGTTCTATCTCCAATAAAAGTAAATTAGGTTTAGACATGCAATTTTTCTATTTCCTTTGCAATTTTCAGCCACATTAATCAACTTTGCCCAAAATGGGCAAATGTTTTACGAAAATCAGGCACATAAGGTAAACTTGCCCAAAATGGGCAAATACTTTACGAGAATTGCTGGGCAATCAGACTGTTCATGGCACTGCCATTGACTTTCATGTCTCACATACGGTCAGTCCCGTCGCCACAGGGGGATTTGGCGGGATAACACCCCCCAAACAATGCACCAAGCACCCCAAATTGAAATTTGAAAACTATAAATGAGTGGAGTTTTGTCAATTTTTACAATGTCAAGGCATCAACAGGGAAACAAAAAACTCACTCTAACCATAACGTGGGGTGATTTTCACCCGAACTTATATTAACCATAGTTTGGGATGATTTTCACCCCGAACTCACACTAACCATAACGTCGGGTGATTTTCACCTAGGGATTACGTGGCCACCACTGCTGCCTGGGTAGAAATCACCCGAGGTTAGTATTCCAGGGGTGTGAGTAATCGTTGCAGAAAACTTCAAAGTGATCGATGAAGATGGACAGGTTCCACAGCGTAGTCTGGTCTCAAAGTTCATGTCCTCAATAAAACGCTTTGGCCTTTTACCGCAAGCGCACGCACAACAAGAGCAATCCTTTTTTGGAAAAGCCAAAGTTCTAGAAACTTCAATTCGGAACAGAGAAGCACAAGGTTCATCATCCTCGATAAAACGCTTTGACCTTTCACCACAAGTGCTCACACAAGGTGCATGCCTTTCTGGATCCAATTTCTTTCCTCTGATGGAGAAGGCGTCACACATTCTCCTGCCTGTTTCTCAATGAAAACCACGAGCTGAGCAGGAGCCATGCGCGCCAAATTGATTTGCGTCGTCTGGGCTTGCTCTCGTGTGATCTACTCCCGTGCTGGCGTCGGTCAAAGGCTGTTGGCGTGGCCACCAGCAATGATGTGTCCGAGTCATTTTTGTCGAGTCAGAGTCGAGTCAGAGTCATCTAAAATTTTTTCGAGTCAGAGTCATGACTTGGTCGAGTCGAGTCACAAAAACTGTCGAGTCACTTCGAGTCATTGGTTTGCAAGCTCGAGTCAATTTCAAGTCTCATGAAATTTCACATTTTTTCTATTACATTTTTTATGCTATGAAATGGCGTCCAACATGCTGTTAAATGGCGCCCGATAGGTTGGAAACTGGTGCCCAATGTTGTCTCAACATGTTTGATTGCAGGTTATGCATATCTGCGTTTTCTCAGTTTGGATTTTACTTGTCCTTTTCACTCTCTGTCATTTCAAAAAGTCAGGCCCAACTTTGCTGTAAGTGTTGCAACCACTCGGTTAGTGTTGTGTTGAATGTGCGATTTGCCACGAACGGGATGGGATGTACGTGAAGAACAACACCCATATATACGTGTCGCAAACAAGCAGAAATTGAATGAGCACGACGTGGGATCTCTTTTGTTGCTTGCTGCCACAGTGTGAAGCTTTGCATACTTGCCGCCTGGGCTTTCCAATCACAACAAAGTGGTGCTTTGACCAGGATGTGAAGGTGGTGCCGGATGCAACATTCACAAAAAGAATGTGCGATAGGTGCGGTTCACTGCAAAAAGGAGTGGACGTTGTTGCAACCTCTCAGTTGATTTTGCTTTGAAAGTGCGATTCACCACAAATGAGATGTGCGCAAATGGCAACACACAAATATATGTGACGTGAACAAGCAATAATAGAGTGATCTCGTCAGGTGATCTCTATTATTGCTTGCGGACACAGTGTGAAGCTTTGCGCACTTGCCGTTAGAGGTTTTTGATCACAACACAAGAAATATACTGCCTTGTCTTTCGCATGCCTAATACTGTACATGAAAATGTCCAGAGATGAACTGTACTTGGATTTAAATCTTGCGACATTTCAATATATTAATGGATTTGGATGTTATCATTTTTGCGTGAACAGACTTGGATTGGAAGTAATTATTTTCTTTTGAACTTTATCGCAACTTTCGGTTCTGTTTTGGGACTACAGGTTACTGCAGGACCGCAAGTTAACAGTGGATTGCAGCCATCAACACGTTGTGAGCCATTTCTTGCAGGCACAATGCTGCGTCGCCCTGAGCCAACCAAAGAAACAGTCGAACCGATGATCCTCCGCATAATAGCAATTGTGATTACACATTTGACCAGGTTTACTCTTCTATTGCTGCTACGAATTCAACGTTATATGTGGCGTAATCACGTCGCCACATGGGCTTAGGCTAATAACAGTGACAGAAATTTAGATTTAAACAAGATTCGGTTTCCGTATTTGCATTATATTTTGCAATATAGTTTTTGGATTGGATTTGAATCTGAAAAAGTTGAATCACTTTACTGGTATCTGGAAAAGACTCAAGTCACAGTATGAGACACACTGCCAGGATCACAATATTCAAATACTGCATTTAACCACGATAAAGTGTCAATACATTGTGCCCTGCTGACCCCTCAGTGAAAGAAAAGTCTCAGGTCTACCTCTGTGCAAGTTGGGGGGCTTGATCCTTAAAATGTAGCACAGAACGACTAGACAGGCAAAACAGAAAATTTGCGCCAATCTTGATCATCACTGAAGCAAAACATGTTCATTTCTATAAGTGCACACGATGTGGGTTTGTGTATCAGGAACACAGAGATTTTGTAAAAATGACTCTGACTCGAGTCTCGAGTCATTGACTGTGACTCGAGTCGAGTCATTCAGTGAAAAACGTGACTCGAGTCGAGTCACCATTTTGCTCAAAGTGACTCGCGTCCGAGTCACCAAAAATCGTGACTCGAGTCGAGTCATTGACTCGAGTCACGCTATCACTGGCTACTAGTGAACCTACATGCACCAACTCCTTTTGCCCAAATTGGTCAAGGTTACGTTAGGAGGGATCTTTGTGTAGGAATTTTGTTACACCTCAGGTAAGCATGGGTCAATTTGGGCAAATTTTTGTTGTGCAGATTTCGATAGGACTGCCCGAAAGGGCGTCTAAAAAATGCAGCTACTGAAAGAACCAGCTTTCTACGTGAACGTTAACTAATTTTTAACTTATGTAGAAGAACCGTTTGCCCAAATTGGGAGAGGTACCTGAGCAGGGTTTAATGCTGATAGACATCGCAAAGCCCGAAATGACTGTTCTTTACTGTACTCCGCTAATTCACCGCCAACTGAAGTTCAATTCAACTACCATGCATCGATATTGGATACTGGATAGGAGAGCGCAGGCCTACTTTGAGATCCCGATTCGGTCTGTGCTGCAACATGGATGTCAACAAAGGCTCGAAGTTGACTGGCACGGCTTACTGAAAGCAATCACGTCCAGGCAGCACAATGACGACAAAGGTCGCATGCTAGCTGTTTTATCTATATTCGTGACAAAACTAAAAGTTTACTTCATGCAAAATGAAGCCTATCAACCAAAAGACATCACATTTCCAGGAAGACAGTTTGGAATAAGTGTTATCGTGAGCAGGTCATTTCAAGCAATTTGGTCTGACCGCTTCAAATGGTTTCAATAAACGGGAAACGATTTTGCATTCTGATTGGTGTGTTGCAAAGCTGTCAAAGATGGGAAGGTTAGCCTTTCGCCGAATGCAGAATAACGTTTTCTATTTAATCAATCTGGTAATCGTGTATACAGGAATTTTCAGTAGTTGATCTTGAAGGCATGCATGGGCGTTACAGATCATGATCAGGTAGAAACAGTGCAGGAAATCTGCAAAGACGAGACGATTTCATGAAGCTTGAACTCGACGTAGGCTAGAGGTCCCACTTCTGAAATCACTCTGCGAAGATGTTTGCAACGAATTGGCTACTAATTTCTCTATTCATGACGTCATAACAATTTTTACGCAACTGCCAGTCTCTGAGAGTATTGCATTTTCCGGTGTCTGCAAACTTTTGGGTCTCCCTTTGTTTTAACTGCCACGAATGCCACATCATGTCTTTTCAGAACTAAAGCGGTTAAGAGCGTATGTGCATACAACCAGGGCTTACGAGAGGAAGATACAACAGGTACATCCTTCCTGAGCCCTGTAGTTGCTGGGAACCGGAAGGAAGAAATTACGCACTCTACAATTTTCTGCATTCAAACCCAAAATTACTAGTGCAAGCCAGTTGGCAGAAAACCAATTACTCTATTTCTATATCTTAGCATGCTAGCTGTTTCACCTATATTCTGATTACTATACAAACAAGCTATACAAGTTTCGACGAGGGCTCCTGAAGCTAGGGGTCCCGGTATCGGTTTTCATACCTCCTGGTAAAGTTTCTTTCAGAGGCCTTGCGTGTAACCATAACTTTAACGATTTGATTATTTTACATGTTCACAAAGAACAAGTTGGCAGAGTTGATTTAGACAAAATTGGTGAAAATAATGTTTCTGGTCGAGTGGACACAATGAAAAATTGGTTTATTTTGTGAGCAGTTTGAGAATTTTGTCGGCTCGTAACATAACTCAAACTTACTGGAAGACGCCTTTTATCTTTATGCCTTTTGACTCAAGTGCCGACGAGTTAGAGCAACAACTTTGTAATGTGCATTGCAGTAACGTTTTAATTTTGCAGAATTCGAGATATTGTAGAATAGTCGAGGGCAATTTTCTCTCAAACATTTTCGAACTGCGGGGAAAGGAAAAGCCTTTACGCAGTAAATCTTTAGACTTTAGTTCAAGCTTTCAGTTCAGGCTGGATTTTGGATTTAGATCCGCAACAGCACTGTGGCAGAAAGCAGTGGCGTAACTACGGGTTTGAACTTTGAGCCAGGGGGAAAACGTAGATGAAAGGGGCCCACTGGTCACTGTAGGGGACCCACTAGCCAGCACTTGTAAAAAACTTGAAAAATGATGGTGAATCCGGATGCGAATGGCCACACCAAAATCCTAAAACACCGGAAATACTCCGAAAAACGCAAAAAATCAAAAACCTCCTGAAAGCCAATAAGAATACTAAAACCGAAATATAACCGCAGTTGTGGCCCGGTTTTTACAATTAGCTTGCCAAGGTGGGGGGCGATTCGTGCCTCTGCCCTCCCGTTAATTATGCCACAAGTAAAAGTCCTTACTGGGCATCGCTTACTACGAATTGCTAGAAAAGATCATCTTTTCGAGAGAGTACAGAGTCGCAAGTCGCAAAAGAACTCGAGAGAGTACAGAGTCGCAAAAGAGGTTTGGGAAGCAGTAGTTACCACTTACCAGGACCCACGATTTTTGCTCACCTTGGCCGTGCCACTAGCGCCGGCTCTGCGCTAAAAATACCGTCAGAGGCCCTTTAGTTCAACCTCAGCAGCCCAACCAAAAACCATACCATTAGCGGCCCGTGCCATCTCTACTCTGGGAATGGTGTACGGCGGTATCAGCCAAACTAGTGATGCATGAAAATGTCAGTCAAATCAAGCAAGTTGAATTGGAAAAGTTTTGAAATTTGGTTCAGAAAATCAGTGAGTCATACATATTTATCTTTCTAGTTCTTTGTGATGTTTTCTTGATCGCACGATCTGGAACATGCCACGTCATGATCAGTTTGACTGGTTGTGCACACCCGGCGTATACGCCTGTGGCCTGGTTGAACTATATTACTGATAGCAACACGCATGTTTGATTGCTCGCCTGTGAATTCAAGCGATTTCTATATTTCATCTTAATTGATAAAAGAGTGAATATACCTGATTCGCATAGGCATGTTGTTGCAAATGGAATGAGCACAGCTGGTGTATTTTCACAATATCTTGGAAACATTACCACACGCGAGCACCAATACTTTTCCTAAGTTTTACTCTCAACTTGCATTTTAAGAGCCAGGGCCCTCGATAGGGGGGTACAAGAGGTACATTGTACCCAGGCCCGGGATGTTGATGGTGCACACACTGAGATTTTCTTTAATCAAGCCATAATTTACTTGTACATGGCAGTTGCCAGTATAACAATTGATCTATTTCAAAATCTTGCCGTGGAAACTGTTTTTTCTATATTCTGGTTATTATACAAACAAGCTGTAAAAGTTTCGACTAGGCCTTAGAAGCTGGGGAGATTTGCATTGGTCATTGTACCCTCTAGTAAAATTTTTCTCAAGAGGTCCTGTCAAAAGCACGATTCGAACGTGGTTCTATACAATCTTCTTTCAGCTCTCCATCATCTGTGACATTTTCTCCAAGTTGTAGGAGTATGCCTTCATAATCCATTCTTCAAAAGTTTTCATATTCCCTTCGTCAAAATATCTATCAAATGACATAGGAAGCTCTTCCAAATGATTCACAATTTCTTCAAAAATACTAGGAATAAATTCGAAAATTTATTGTATCGACTCTTTCTTCAAGTGATGGAAATATCGAGTAATTCCCTCTTTTCACTCGCCCACACTATAGAGACAAGTTATATTTGAACGCATTTAGTTTTTCATAGCACTTCATCATGTTCGTATTCTGCTTCAATAAAAGTGACAAACTGAGATCATTCATACGAGTGAATATTTCAATCAAATGCGCTAAGATTTGGGCAAAAACTGCCTTCTCTTCTCCGCTGCCATGTTCAAAGTATAAAATGAAAATATAGACCTCAGGGAAGATAATTGCAAGCCCATGGTAAGAGATTGGGAGTCGCTGCGGATTTTCCGAAATTGTTCCTAAAAACGAAGGGATAAGCGCAAATGAAAACGTTTTAATTATTTTCAAATTTTTCCCCGTGTACTACAACTTTCTTGCAAAAATGCCAAAAGATTTGATTTTCGATGCTTTTAATTTTTCCTATTTGGGGTTTTAAAAGGGAGGCAACGGTGGTGGAGAAGCCCTTTCATAAACAGTATTATTGGCAATTTCATGGTTTATCAAGATCGACTTTAAACAAATTTATTGCAGCTATTCGCGGACCCAAAAAATACAAAAAGGTTTTCTAGATTTTCTGTTGTTTGTGAAGCCAGCATTGTTTCGGAACAGAAACAAGCACAACTGGTAACCATTCTTTGTTTTTTATAAGTTTCACTTAGCCCCAACTCTTTTACTTCCCCCCTTTCCCTACCGCTGTTCCGGCACCGCTTAGTCACAGGTCGCATGAAATCTGCACAATTATAGTTGTGCACATGCAAAATGCAGAAATGTAGTTGCATCATCGGGATAGCTCATGCAGTGTAAAGAAGCAACAAGTTGAATGACAAGCATTTCACTCAAAAATCTTCAATCATAATAACAACCTTCAATTTTTTCACGTCTTATGTGCCGATATGCATTGCCATAAGTGTACGGGAGTGCATATTTGTGGGGATGCAAAAATGTTTTGCCCAAATTTGCCCGTGTTTTTGCCAAATAACGTGTAAACAGCAAGCCTTATTGTTTACACTAAAATTTACAGCAGCATTGTCAAAAATCAAGGTGTCTGCATGCCAAAATGCCGTTCGCCAAATACGAGTAACAAATCAATATATGTGTTAGTCACGTTCCTGCAATTCTTCGTGTGCAAATTAAATTCAAGGCGTTGACACATTCTTAAGCAAGTTCGTTGATGTAGGTAGCTCCATCTCGTAGATGAATTGCAAACTGGCGGATTTCTCGAGTCCTCACGAGCAAAGCACTGAGTTTGAAATTACAATTGTTTATACGCCTCTTCAACACCAAATCGTACAAATGACGAGGCAAATAAACGAGAATCTGAAAAATGTCTCACTATGGAGATCAAAGCCTTATCCCTTGGACTAGTAATCAATATTCTAAATGGCCATATGTTAACAATGGTATTACTTATTGTGTTGAAAAAATGTTAGCTAATCACTATGAAATCCCCAAAATAAATTGATATCCATTCGACCATGTGTGGAGGGTGTTGCTTAAGTTATTCATTTTCAATCTCTTATTATGATTATTTTAAAAAATCATCATGCTAATAGCTAAGATTTGTTTCTATTTAGCATGGATAGTTGCACTTTTTTAGTCACTATCAATTAATCAGGAAATGCAGGTAAACATCGGGTTAAGATCTAACATATGACATTGCAGCAAATAGGCTTGTCTCAAGTAAGGGGAGAGTAAGGAGGTAATGCAATTAGCCTAGCCTGCAATTAGCCTAGGCATTCAGTCAGCCAGCATACCCCTTCCTCTACGAGTATTGGCAGGTTGTGATTGGTCTGCTTAGCCTACATGCTGAAGCGTGATGTGTGATCTTGTTTTTTCTTGTTTCGTTGTGTTAGATCAGGGTCTCAAACACGCGGGCCGCATGTGGCCCACGAGGTCGTTTTGTGCGGCCCGCGATGCTTTTTGGGAATTTTCAAATAATTAACATTTACATTATTGATGCAACAGTATCTTCACGTTTGTTTAAAAGTGTTCCACTAGCGAGTGAACAATTTCTTAACGAACGTATTGTACAAACGGCTAGAAATGATTTGCCTATAATTCATTTCCTTCTGCAAAAAACATTTATCATTTTCACATTTTATTGAATCACTCTGAAAATAGTGGTAGGTCGATATGATTTTGTTTATCTAACAGTTTCTTCTTTACACTTCGACTTGGGCCTTGTTTAAAAACTACTTAAAGTCCGGTTGCCAAACCCCAGGTTTTTGGAGAATGTTGCAATACCGTTCGTACAAAGTTTTTTTCTTGTGTCCATACCTCCAAGGTGTGCTCTTTAAGAATCTGAATGATGCCACTCTGTCATCTTTGGGCAACCCCCCCAATATGCAAGTTAAGGCCGCCATTACGGAAAATCCTTCTTTCGTCAAAATCTCAGACACCATACATGGTAGCAAAATAATTTTGGTGTCTATCCCCATGTTTTTAGGGGTTATGAATAGGATTAAGCCATTTCAGTAAAGATTCCACCTTCATTTTTTGCTGAATACGCATATTGAGGCCGTCAATGCAAAAAATCTCGTTTTCATCCATATCTCGGTACAGTATTTACTTGGTTGTTAGCCGCCCTTGATTATAAGCCGCATGAAATGGTGTTAAAAATTAATGTAAGTCGCACTTGAACATAGATAACCTAAGCCTCTAAGATACTTTCGTGTTCTAGCACGTTTCGCGTTAATTGGCAACGCTGGTAATGATGCTTACACGCCACTACAACTGCCTTCTGTCAAAAACATAATTCCTCCTGTGACAGATGTGCACGTGATGCTGAAGAGAATAGAATGTGAAAAAAGAGTTGGTTGAAAAAACGTTCCCAAGAAAAGACGAGCGTCATCTGCACCATTCGATAAAATAATGAAATAAAAAATGTAAGCCTCCCTTCATTGCAAGCCACCTTCGATTATAAGCCCGCACGAAATGATTAAAAATAAAAACTTTATAAGCTGCGGCGTACAATCGAGTAAATACGGTGACTGCAAATTGTTCCATAATACTTTCGGCATCTATGCATGTTTTAAGAGAAAAGAATCAGATTTTGAACCATTTCAGCAAAATTCAACTTAAGTGTATGTTCCATCCACAGAGCAGCCCTTGCTATGCTGATGCATGTGACATCACTGATTTGACTGTAGTCCGCAAAAAAGTTACTTTTAACGACATTTTCCCTGTCACCAACCTGTCGGATCTGCCAATTCTGGCAGTGTGCTTCCCCGTAACATCCACAAAACATTCATAAAAGGTAAGTGAGATGTATAGCATCCACGTAGTGCTGTTGAGCAGGGTGTATCCGTAGAACAGCCACATCTTGCAATTTCCAGCACCTCCGGTGGAGAAATACTAGCATTTGGTTGCATGGGATCACACATCTACATCGTTCGTCTCGTTCTTATCCGAACTCGACGGGATCCAGTGCTGGAGGTTCTGAGTTGAGAGTTGATTTCCAAATGGCAGTGTGAATGTGCGCCCGCTTTGTGTTCTTTACGAATGCCGCTTTAAAGACTCTGGAATGTTGGTTACCTTTTTCTATCATCCTTCTTGACCACACTTCAACATGGACCTGAGACCTGTTCAATGTCACCAAGCTTTTGACAAGCTAATGATTCCCAACCTTGCACTAGCTGGGTCAGTCCTGAGTAGGAATCACGGCCTTGCCACGTTTGTTCACGAGCGTTTGGAATGGACACTGGTCGATCAGTCTCCAGAGAAATCACAGACTGAGTGGTCATACGTAGATGTCGCAGGATATAAGATCATTAACGTCTACAAACCTCCACCGTCGTGACTCACACCAACTGCCGTCCCGACATTACCAGTCTGTATGCTGGCGACTTCAACTGCTGACATGTCAACTGGGGCTACAGCAAAACATCTCCTGATGGTGAGAAACCAGCCTCATGGGCAACATCCAACAACCTTGCGCTGCTGCAAGACCCAAAGGAAGTAGCTCGTTTCTCCTCTCATCGATGGAACGTCGGCACAAACCCGGACCTAGCCTTCGGGAGTGTCGGCTAGGACAACCGACCGCTTGGCGGACGTGTTCTAGGAAATTCCCGCGGTCACGACACCGAACCTTTCTCATAATGCCACCGAAGCTCGAAGTTGCTGCCTACAGCGATCCGGTGAAGTGTTGGAACTTTCGCAAGGTTGATTGGAAGCGTTTTTGCTTTCTTACAAGAAAATCCGTTGAGAGATTGCCACCTCCAGACAAAACAAGCATCGAGAAGGCATACCAGGAATTATGTGAGAGCCCGTTATTTGCGGCTGAATAAAGTATCCCCCTTGGCCGTCGCAAGAATTATGTGCCATGTTGGGAAAAAGAGTGCGAGACTTTTTATCGCTCCTTTCTCCGAGCCCCAGTGGGGAATGACTCTCATAGAGCCGCCTGGTCCCTACTTTTACGGTTCGACCATAAGAAGCGGGAGCGATGGGAAGAAGCTGTCAATTCCACTGACTTCTCGCACTCCCGCCGCAAGGCGTGGAGCACCATCACCAAACTTTTAAAAACGACCTCTACCCGCATTGTAATATTCAAATGGGCGCAATCGTCTGACGAGTGTCCTGGCTTACCACCCTTTTCATCACGTTCCTCGTGAACCCGTTGACGAAATCTTCTTCAGTTCCTTGGTTCAGCCAAAGGATAACACAGCCATCCAGTATTTCTACCTCTGATTTTTTAACCAATCGCTGGGACACAGCCACCTGCAGCTTCGTCTTCGACGTGGATTTCGTAGTTATATGGATCCAAGGGAGCGACGCAAGTCAGACGTTTTCTTATCTTGTCCCTATCTTTTGCGTCCGAAGTGATACGTGATGGCTTCTTTTTTTCATGACTCGTCACCTCCCGCTTTCCACCGCGATCGGATATGTTGGCGATATCTTCAACGATCCTGCTGCAGGTGTCCGTACTGTATGCCCATCGCTTCATGGTTTCAGGCTTCAGGGTTATGCTTATGATTTCGTTTGAGCCATGTCCGTAACGCATGAAGGTTTTCTCTATCCAGATGTCAGACTCCAAGAAAAACCAAGCGATGAACATGACAACCGAGATCCGCCACCAACTTTTCGGTTGTTGTACGCTTGAGGAGAGGATATTTTCAATTCGTTTTGTTATTAAAGTGGGCCTATAAATTTTTCTCTGCTGAAAATTTTTTACAGTAGTGCAAATATAAATGTCTTACCAGCCTACAAGCTATAATAAGAGGTGGATCGGGAGGGGACTAAAATTGATTCCTTCCCTGATAAAATGTTTATTGCGCTCTAAAAATGAGAATTGCCTTTATTTTCGGCTAAAAGCTTATTCAATCAAGCTTATCTGTATGCAGAAGCTTCTGCGTCTAGCTAAAAATTACTTCTCAATCACATTCGATCAACTCATTCTCACTTTCAATGATAAGAATGCTTTTATTTGCTGAGAACAGGTTTATTACATCAGCATTTTTCTCAAAACTTATCTACGCCTTTGGGGATTCCCCTTTGCAAAGTCATTTGAAGAGTCCTTTTTGCCAGGCCGCCGTTGTTGATCGTAAAACGGCGGTCCTTATTTAAAGATTTTTGCACACATTGTTGCAGTTATCAATACTTCGTTGGTTTAATGTGATTATATACTCATTAAACACGTTTAGACTCAACGATTATTATGATACAATGTGCAGTAATTAACATATGGACGAAAACGTTATTTTCAGTAATGACTGTCTCAATATGCGTATTCAGCAAAAAATAAAGTTGTAATTTTTGAAATGGCTTAATCTTAGTCTCTATCCCTCAAAACATGGGGATAAACACCAAAATTATTTTGATGCCATGCATAGTGACTGAGATATTGACGAAAGAAGGATTTTCCGTAATGGCGGCCTTAATTTGCATATTGGGGGGTTTGCCCAAGGATGACAGAGTGGCATCATTCAGATTCTTAAAGCGCACACCTTGGAGGTACGGAAACTGCAAAATCACTTTGTACGGACGGCATTGCACGCTTATTGGTCGCTGTCACCATACTAATTATGCTTGTTCGCGCCACAGATATAACTTGTTCTTCGCGCACATTCCGTTCGTGGTGAATCGCGTATTCAGCGCAAAGCCAGCGGAGTGGTTGCAACATCACTATGCTGAATTATAATTATCTGTTATTTTAATTAGCTATGGCGGACGCGCAGATATTGACAACCACTTTGAAACCAGAAAACACAAATCATCTGTTGAGGCAGCAGTGTCGTCATCTCATGTGACACACTTCTTAAAAGCTGGTCATTCTGATGAGGATCTACGGTTAGCAGCGAAAGAAGCTACTTTTGTGTATCACGATGCTATTTACGGACAGTCTTTCTAAGTTCTGATTGCAACCTCTCAGCTAGTTTCAAAAATTTTTGAACATAAATTTGCTGTTGCAGCAACAAAATGTGGGTGAGAAATTCTTGATTGCATTGCCCCGATGATTGCTGCTGAACCACGCCAAGAATTAGACAAAGTGAATTTTGTTTCCCTTACTATTGATGCTTCGAACAGAAAAGAGCAGGGACGCCGGAGAGCGGGGACAGTGGCCCCCTGACCTTTCATAGAGGGGGCAACGGGGGCGGAGGTGCTTTTCATAGAAGTATCATATGTAATTTCATGGCTTATCAAGATCGACTTGAAACATATTTATTGCAGCTGTTCGCACACCCAGAAACTTCAGACAGAGCAATTTTCTATAATTTATCTGTTATTATTTTTGAGGTCAACATTGTTGCCAAACAGAAACCAGCATTATTGGTAAAGATTTTTTTAAGTTTTCATTGCTCTCATCTCTTTTACTGCCCCCCTGCCCTACCGCTGGCCCGGCGTCCCTGGAAAAGAGGACAAAATTGTTAGTTGTGGTTCGGTGCTTTGTACCTGATGTCGGTGTAAAAGTAAAGCTTTCAGAATTTAAATCGCTTCAGGTGGAACTGCTGCAATACTTAGCGAAAATAGCTACATGCTCCAAGCAAAATATGAATCACATTTGTCTGATAAGGCTCGTTGTTCTGAAGCGTCCCGGTTTTCAATCATGCAAATATGGTGTACCTAATTATATAAGCTTGCGATTTCACTGAAACGCAGGTTCGACCACGTTAGATCCTCGTAGGTCTAATTTATAAAACACCAAACGTGAATTTCCGTTTGCGTTTCTGAACTAACTGTATCTCATTTTCGTCAGAGCAAGCCACATAAACCGGTTTCATCACCTTGTGTTCGTTGTAAAGATTCGCCAGAAGTTTGGTAGCAGTGAAAATGAAATAGCTGTGACATCACCCATCACTAAAATGTATAAATCGTAACAGAAAAAGCATTAAACTCTGTGCAATCAACGCCTTGATCTGTCAGCAGACGTTGTGCGACATGCGTTGATGCAGTTCATAGCCTATGGTAAAATAGAGAATTCCCTTGAAAAAAAGTAAAGAAGCCACATGAAGATTGCAAAATTAACGTTTTGATTTTGCCTTTTTTTCATGTAATAGCCAAGCTGTTATCAGTTCTAACGGTAAAGTTTTCGTAATTTGTTGGTAGCTTGCGCTTTGGAAGTATTCTGAAGAGAAGAGCGCTTTTATAATCTTGAAACAGTTTTTCTTGCTGGTCAGTGGGTGCAGATTGAATGCATGAATCGTTGTTTATCACTGTTATTAATTGCACACTTTACAGCCATGCAGTGCCGTAACTGACGGGATGCAGAGGGGCAATCCACTCCCCCTGGCAAGGTAAATGTAAAATCTGGGGCCCCTTTTGTTGACATTTTGATATTCACTTTACGTTTGGTTTTCAGTAGGTCGTTTCTTTGGCGTTTTTTGGGGTGTTTTCGTTTTTTTCTCGCTAGTATAGACATCCACGGCAACCGGATTCACTAATATTTCTTAGTTTTTCTGAGTATTGGTTAGTGGCCCCATACGTTGGCCAATGTGCCCACTTCACCTAAGGTTTACCTCCACTGGCTGAAACCACTAGTTATACCACTGTTTATAGCGGAGTGTTTTCTGACAGCGTGCTGAGAACTGACATAATCATTTCACTTGAGCAGGTTAACCTGACCTTGAAGAAGTCATTTTCTACCCTTGTGTGTGAAGCCAGTGGAATTAGACATACCTTTTTTATAATTATAATTCCCGAAGGTTTGTCCATACGCAGACAACACGCTATCTCGTTTCAGAACGAAGACACGAATCACGTGATAAGCACTACTACATCACAGTACAACCTACATCCGGGCACGAACAGCAAGAAACTGCACAATTTGTCCGCAATATATTGCCCCAAAAACGCGAGTGATCACGAATGTTTTAACTGAAATTACAATTCCAAACCTGAATTTTTCCACATAAAATTAAAATTTCTTAAAAAATCTTTGCATTTCTCCACACAACATCCCAAACTTTTACCATCTCTCAATGCTTCAATTAAGAACTATTTTTTTATGTTTCCGAACTAAATTAATTCTAAGTTGTAGACTTCAGCACAACTTTGAAAAGAGTATATGAATGATGAACATTCTTTTCTAAAGAAACGCATTCATTGATGAGAAATTAAGAGAGGATCGGCCGCAGATAATGTTATTTGTGAGTCTTTGATTCTGGCTTTCTTATTTTCTCGCAAAAATCTATGACACGTTGGTCAGAAAACGTTGAAATCAGTCAGCGAACGATAAATTTATTCACTATTTCTCCATGCTTGGTATTCTTTCTCTACAAATTTATCTACAACACCCATCATTTTCCAAGCTGTGGAGAAATTTCTCTTCGTGTGGAAACCCTTGCTAGAAAATCAGTTATTTCAAAGTTAATTGACGGGGAATTACCTGAGTAAGCCTTGTTATGCAACAATGCAGTAAAACAATTTTGAAGCACCAGCTACTTACTGTTTTACCAACTGGGCAGCGCTGGTCGAACTTATAGTCTTTCGTGAGACAATTCTTACAACGCTCATACTAAAGCAAGCCCTGTGCCTGAGAACCGGGATTTCCAAGGTGAAAACCACATTCGGTTGAGATTTCAAGGCAGAAAGACGGTAAGTCTGATCCGATATTTGCAACTGCTTTTGATCTAACACGATTTTACATCCATCCAGTACGGAAGCCTGCGCAAGGTCATCACCTCGCCCAGGCGTCCATATTGGATGAACTTGATTTTTGGCTCTGAAAGGTGGCTGTTTGAAACGGAAAATTCTGGCAGGGAAATCCACGTTTAGACTCAGAATTGTGTTTATAATTACTGCAAAGCACGGAGTCAAGAAATGTCGTGATCATAACAGCTCAGAGAAACTTTTGGAAGTGTTAAATTGTTTCTTATAAAAATCTAGGCCGGTTGACTGGTGAGTGACTGACTGATGGAAGTACTGCATCAGGTTTGAATTATTATAACTTAAATACGAGTAAAGAAGGCCTATAGAAGAGATCTATCTGCCTAAAGGTAGGAACGAAACACTTTTTATTTGCTATTAATATTGTTTTAAAACAGGTAATAAAACTAATACAGTTTTCAGTCAGCAATTGGAATGGATTTTATTCACTGAAAGTGCCTAATAGCAATGACACAAACAAGTCAAGCAGATGAGAATAGGAGCAATATTTCTCAACACTTTCTTGACTCTGCGCTATGAATTTCAGAGTATGGATTCTCGATTATGTCATCAATAAACGTGCAATGTTTTCATGCCAAATAGAGACGTTATTAGTTACTTTTTTAAGCTTTCTTTCAATGATTTTTAAAAGTTTTCTATCAAGTGAAGGCTGTCAGCATTTTGTGTTTATATGCAATTATGTCGCCGTAGATAATAAACGCCTATAACAATTGTATCAGCTGAGGGCGGGTAGGTTAGGTACTGTAGGAGCCCTTTGTAATCCTGGAAATATAAAATGTCACAAAAAAATAATAATACTTGGTATCCTTTTGTAGAAATATTGCGATTGAGTTATAATAATAAACTTTACATGTATGTAATTTTATGCATTATGCCACCTTTTTAGTAGGAAAATATCTTGTATATATTAAATGAGATATGAGCAGTGATATATTGATAGACTTGTCAGGCACAAACAAAAATTCCCCTCTAAAAAATCTCCGTTTTGGTGGTACAGTGCATAAAATTTGTATGATATATCAGGTTTTTTTTAAGGAAAGTGTTAGGTACCTGGTGTGGACCTGTAGTGACCCGATTTTTCCAATTCTAGAGACCCGATTTTCTCCGTTTCTAGAGGCATGATGATAATTTTCTCAGATTCTAGGGACCCGATTCGGGTCTCTAAAACACGTTAAAAGAACCCTGGATATATATCAAGGTTGCGGAGCCGGAGTCGGATTCGTAGGGAGTCGGAAGTTTTTGGGCTGAGTCGGAGTCGGATTCCTAACAACACTTGGAGTCGGAGTTGGATTTTTTTGTCCGACTCCTACTCCGGATATCCAATTGGATCATTTTTTACATTACACTCTTAAATTGGGAATTCCTGTTGAAATGGTACAATTTCTTTTGAAACTCTTGTTGAAACAGAGACTTCTTGTTGTGCACCACGATTTCCATTGATTTTAACAACCAAATTTCATTCCCTATAAATTAAAGAGTTGGAGTCGGAAATTTTGGAAAGGTCGGAGTCGGATGTTTAACCTCCGACTCCGCAACCCTGATATGCATGTTTCGCTGCGCTGATACGATTTTGTTGCGAAAGTGATTAACAATGGATGTCGGGAAGTAAAAAATAGTTTGGTCCGGAAATGTCGGATGTCACGTGTTCCAGGAAATTGTAACAAATTTTGGGTGGCATTATACCCTACTTTTCCTGATTCATAGCATTTTAAGGGTTCCTGAGCAGGGTTTTAAGTTTAACCTAATTATTTTTCGCCGTGAACTGTCACAAATCTCTCCAACTGTATGTCTTATTAATATCATTAGCAAAATTGCCTTGAAACAAGGTTTCATAATGGTCTTTGATGGTGCATTGCCAAAACAATGTTTCGTGGGCATAACACGCCGCAGTCCGTTATCACGTGTTTTATATACTTGGATTCGTAACTTGAGTAAAAGAATGGAACTAAGTGTATTCTACTGAAAAAATACGCAGAAAATGACTGTTGCGAGACAATTTACGCAGAAATTAACGGCTAGTAAAATTAATTACAGTTAGCCGTAAGTTGCAAATCCTGCTTATCGTGTTTTTCAATCAGTTCGAATGTTTTTTTGTGCATGTGGATAGAGCTGTACTGTTCATCTGACTAATAACAGAATATACCACTACAGTAGGCTAGGACTGAGATGAGACAACTTAAACTAGCCAGTAAGTCTAACCACCCCCATGTTGGCTAAACTGACAACTCCAAACAATCTTTTTCGCCACCTGTTGTTTGAAGTTTGCTGAGAAGATTTTCTGTTGTGGAGATCACGCCAAACGTTGAATTGCGTAGAACGTGGCTGGGTGAAGTGCCTATTTGCCATTTAACTAACATAAGCGAATGCGATTCCACATCCAGGAACTTCTCGTCGACTTCCAAAGCGGTGATGAAGCCCGTGTCATATTTTATTACGGATGGTCAGACTGTTGATTTAAGTGCAGTGAGCGTTATCTGGAAGTTTGGGAAAGTTAATCTATTATTACTACTGGTGTTTCCCACGACGTATGTTGGTGAGCAAGGTTTCAGCCAAGTACTGAACATGCGCAATAAATAACGCAATCATCTTGACAAGAACAAGACCGGTGGAAACGCCATACGACATCAAGCTGACCAACCTGGAACCTGCTTTGAAAAAACTTACAGATAAAAAGCCAGGGGTAAGGTTCGCAGTAGTCGGAACCATAGGGTTGTGAAGTCGGAAGTAAAATGTTCAACTCCGACCTTTCAAAAATTTCGACACCGACTCCTTAATATAACGTGAATGAAGTTTGGCTGTCAACAATTTTGTAGCAATTAGTAATCAATGGAAATCATGCTGCACAACAAGAATTCTCTGTTTTAACAAAGGTGTTAAAAGAAATTGTACCATTTCAACTTTCAACAGACATGAGTTAAAATCTTAACGTAGGAGTGCGATGTAAAAATGATTTACTTGGACTTCTGGAGTCGGATAAAAATATCCAGGGTAAGCAGGGTGTCGGATAAAAATATCCAACTCCCACTCCGACTCCTCGTGTTCTTAGAAATCCAACTCCACCAAAAACCTCCAACTCTCTGCCACTCCGACACCCTGGTTGGAAACAACTGTTTTTATAAATGAATAAACAACACTTAACTCGTAGGTGGGCGCGATTTTTGAGCGAAATTCATGTAGGAGGGTGATTTGAACAAAAAAGGTGGTGTACATGATTTGGGTAGACAGTCACAGCTGAGTCGACGAGGGTGTCACGTTTGGGAGCTGCAGAATCAACCGTTTGCTTTTTGCGGACGATTTGGCACTGCTAGCATCTTCTCAGCAGCGTCTCCAGCATGCCCTTCATCGGTTTTCTGCTGCGTGCGACCGAGCCGGAGTGAAAATTAGCACTAAAAAACGAAGTGTTATGTCTCTCCAGAAAACCAAGGCAGTGTATGCTGCAAGTGAGCGGCAATACACTGCAGCAGGTGGAGAAGATCAAGTACCTAGCGGGGTATTTACGAGTGACGGAAGGCGGAACGAGGAAACTGATACACGGATTGGTAAAGCTAACGTATTCTGCGTGCGCTTTATCGCTCTGTGGTCACAAAACGGGTGTTTTCAAACACTGCAAAGCTGTCGATTTTTAAATCGTTTTTTGTTCCGATCCTTACCTCTGTACATGAATCTTGGGTAATGACCGAAAGAAAATTATCTCAAGCGCAAGCGACAGATATCGGATTTTTGCGAAGAGTACACGGTGTGACCAGTGGCGGATTAAGGGGGGTGCTGACTGGGCTACAGCCAGGGGCCCCCAATCCCTAAGTTGGTAAAAAGTGTAATATGTGACCAATACATAATACGCTCTGTGCTCACTCATTGAAATTGTTTCGTTGACATAAAAGTAGTTGATTCTTTCGAGTGTGGGTTGATCGACACTCACTAACAAGTTAGTACTCCAAGGTCTAAAAAATGAAGGTATTCTATCCGCTTGTCTTATTTTGGTTTCCGATGTGCACGCGATGTCCCCTCATTTGAACATCGGTTCTGCAGACAACCCCGAAGGAAGTTGTCAACTTCTTAAGTGGTGTCAAGTCTCTCAACAGTGGTGAAAGTAATTAGATTTAACTTAGGATAATAAATCATGGTGTTATAAGGCAGGACTGCCAGAGTTGGTACATCCGCCACGTATGTACCTCGTGTACTTTCATGTATTTGTTTGTTCTTTGTTACTGCGATGCATGTTTGAAGTCTAGCGCGTTGCGTGTGGGAGTGAAGATCTTACACAACACACAATGTCAACTGGTGGTTTAATAGCAATTCTGGTACTATTTACTTCCAAGATGCAAATTTGGACATTCAGGTACATACTGCTTTTATGTGAATCGCCATTATTTGGTACAATTCTTCACAACTGACTTAAAACAGAATAACCGCAATAATGAAAAGAAAAGTCGGCAGATATTGAGTTACTTAAAACGTTAACTGATCACTCGACTTAAACCGTATCAAGCGCGTCTTAGTTCTGTTTACATTTCGTTCAAGTATCTCTAAGCTTTCTCAGGCTAAACTGAATGACTCATTCGATTTACGACTTTACTAAGTTGTAAGATGTGCTTTTAGTTAAGGATTTTGTTGAGTGCCGTTTTATATTCTAAGTGCAGTAGAAAAATAAAAACAATTCAGTAGTGTTATGTCTTATGAATGAACGTAAAACGATATACAATAAGTGAAAGTGAGTTTCACAACAGTTATTGATAAGTGAGTGCATGCTCTTGTTCTTACTTATAGTCTTGCTGAGTTGTCATTGATTGTGAACAGAAAAATGAAATACTGAATTGCAATGAGTACATATATTATTTTCACCATATCAATTTAAGACATATCAAACTGGTCTATCGTGGTAGGTAAGGGTAGATTAAATTTTATATAGTTTAGTTTTAAGGTTAGGTTAGTGTTATTTTGGTCGGGAATCCGGTTTGGAAAGCTGATTTTTCTGAAAATAATTTTTGAAGAAAATTTTATCTGCCTCAAAAATGTCAATTGGGTATGAATATACAGTGGAACTCCGCTGGCACGACCATCCACTTGACGGAACTCAATTGGTCGTGTTAGCGGGAGTGGGGTGGTCGCGTCACACTTGCATTCCTAAAGCTTTCATTTCTTATCGCGATCACTTCATTTCTACAATTCTTTCCTTGATTGAAAGTTATTTAGCTTTGTCTTACGTGCTACTGTAGCCTATCGTTGCTGTACGATAAAATCACACAACGGAAAAAGTCGATTTTGGCAGTACAAATTCCAGAAGAGTTTACAGTAGTGGTTCTCGAAGTGGGCGGAATCGCCCACTTGGGGGCGCTTTTGAAGGGCAAAGGTGCGAAAAAAATAAAAGGGGCGATGGGGGGAAAAACAACAAAGAGAGAAAATGCTCAACCACTATACCACTAATCGAGCATTGAGTTATTTTCAGTTAATAAGTTAACCTCGGCTGTGGCCTTTTAATGCTCCCAAAGCAAAGAAACCGCTTGTTGATTCATAAGCCACGTGATCTACAACTGATACCTAACTAAAATGTCTTCCAATATTTCCAAGCTTTTTGAAGACCGCTAAGCACATCCACCACACAAAACTGGGGACCATGTTATGTGCCGATTTCTTTGAATAAAATTGTTTAAAAACTAGTACCTTGTGTTTGCTTCATCAGGCTTGGGGGGCGATAACGATTTGTCGAGAGTGAAAAGGAGGCGATGGAACAAAAAGTTTGAGAAACACTGGTTTACAGTATGAGTTTGTTACGTCACATTGGCACTCACAGCGCATGCACGCACGCCTACAGCCCTGTATCCACGAGGACCACGATGATTCAGGACGTGATGCAGCTGAGCAAATTGCTGCTGACAGGTTACCAATTTTCCAGCGTAAGAATACCTATAGAATATGGTGGTTGTGTTACTGGTTGCGGTCTGGATGCCGGGTTGGTCGCGTTAGTGAAACAAAAGGTAATGCATTAGCATAGGGAACACCGGGTGAATGTGGTCGTGATAGCGGGGTGGTCGTCGACGGGGTGCCACTGTATATTCAAAACATTCCACCGGTGTTTTGTGAACATTTATCGATATGGTTTCAAGTCTCCAG
>Ga0210059_1002188_pt1 | contig 30304 bp, 16 predicted proteins | sample Ectturendosymbi2_FD_188042 | JGI IMG/M metagenome (GOLD analysis project Ga0210059, IMG submission 188042) | Ecteinascidia turbinata endosymbiont from Florida, USA - Sample 2 (SPAdes) (version 2) | ecosystem: Host-associated > Tunicates > Ascidians > Unclassified | place: Key West, Florida...
ACCAATGATAAAGACTGTCGCTAACTAAAACACTTGTTCGCTATGAAATCTGCTCACTGCATGGTTATATTGTGACGCAAGGTCACAATAAAGATGAATTTATTGGAGTTTGTCATATTTTTATTTCTAAAAGTGTTGCAAATATTCAGGCCAATGTGTGCAGCGTTGACTTGTTGTTTACAGCGCTAGGAACGTGTGCCAACTACAGCGAAGTTTCGTTCAGGAAACAGTGCGTGTGATGTATAACTTGTGACGTAAAGCTATCCGGCAAGCTGTAGCCATCCCGTACCGCAGCTTTGCAGAACTTAAAAACACTGGTTATATAAATTTCGCTTTCTTCGAACAAGGCACGTTTCGAATAAGGGTCTCTCTGCAGATCGTCTTCGAATCTCCGTAACTTTTATCCTGGTATCAATCTAATTCTTATCTGTGGAGTAATAAAAGCAGGAAGTTCTGACCGGTGGTAATATTTCGCAAGGCCGCCGAGCCTTGTGCTATTGATTGAACAGCAAAACAGGAACATAAATCTAAACTGTAAAAAGGACAGTCACATCCCCAAAGATGTTCAGACCCTTGGCCCCGGGGTCTGCAACAATTACAAACAAGTAGCCTAATTATGCTTTGTAGGCCTATGCTCCAAAACGTAATGTGACCAATCATTGGCGGCAAGATGAGTACAGTAGCTAGTAAGAACCTAGTTTTATTTCCTTATGAAGAGAAAAGCACAGAAAACAGAGGACGTGACGAACCAACAAGAAGATATGTACAGTTATCAAAAGAAGAAACCCACCAGAGGCAAAAGTTCACAAACGTTGGATAATATACGCAACAGTCATTTACATAACACATATGATGGTGGGCATTGGTCAAGCAATAGAAGTTTTGAGATATGTACGTATGAACAAGTGAGACATGCAGTAGGTGAGAGAGGTAAGTGACAATAATGGTTATGGGACAGAAATGTTTACGATACACTTCAAAGCAATGCAAGTTTGAAGGACCATGGTGTCACGGTGTGAAAGCGAGATAGGTCTTTCCAAAAAGAAAAAAAATTAATGAAAGTTTCCTTTTACAGTGAGAAACCTAAAAATGGCCTAATCTTACAAATAGGCCAAATGTTTTTTTCATGCCCAGCACACTTCAAAAATGGCCTAATTTGTTGATTTTGACCATGAAATAACCAATCTGGCAGCACTGCTCTGGCGGTTGTGCGGTCTAACACCACTACTCATATTGCTAAGCAGGGCTACCAACATGTCTTCACCAAAAAATCCACACCTAGTCGCAAAAAGCCAAAGTTGTAGGCTATGTCCAGGGGCGGATCCAGGGGAGGTGATTTCCCCCCTAAAACCTGCGAAAGCAACTTCTTTCAACATTACAGTATTTTGTACAATTCGGAAAACAGCATTCGCGATATAAGGCCAGTTGCCGTCCATTGTTTTGTCACAGCAGTGTTGTGAAGTATGCTTCATCTCCCTTACAGTAGTGAACGCAAAATGAGCCTTGACTGCCGAATATTGCTGAAATCGCCTCCCCTAAAATCACTGGCTGGATCCGCCCCTGGCTTGAACTTATTGCATTAAAGTTATGAAAACAGTTGGAAGCTGTCAATACTTATAACCAGGGTGTTATACAGTGATTGCATTGGTCCGGCCCGCTTGAGATTAAATTTGTCTGAAGTGGCCCCTGAACTAAAACGAGTTTGACACCCCTGACTTAGAGCATGAAGGAAAGGGAAGCACGTTGCAATGGACTTTTCGTCATTGCCGTTCTTTGCTAAACATATTGTTGCTATATCAAGCGTTTAACTTCATTATTGTAAATCTTTTTTGTTTAGGTCAGCCAAGCTTGCAGCTAAGGGCTCACAACTTCGTTGGTCAAATGGAATTTTTCGCCATTGATTTTGTAAAATAATGATTAATTTATGCTCATGTGTAACGCTTGTTTTCATTTGTATATTCGAAAGCAACTGTATCAACCATGATTTTGCATAATTCAGAAAACAGCATTCGCGATGTAAGGCCATTCTGTCGTCCATTGTTTTGTCACAGCAGTGTTGTGAAGTATACTTCATCCCTCTTACAGTAGTGAACCAGCAATAAGACTAGACAACCAAATATTACTGAAATCATCCCCTAACCTTGCTGGCTGAATCAGTCCACGGCTATGTCTAGAGCAGCTATGTCCAACCCGAGGCCAGTGGACCGCATGCGGCCCAGTTGAGGGTTTTGTGCGGCCCAGTTTAGGTTTACGCTGTAGCAAAAGTCTTCTACATACTGAGAACCAGTCCTTGTTTTGATAAATTTGACATTCTTGATTCTGGTGGTCCTCAGAGCCAAATTATCACGTCTGTTATCATTGCAGTTGCATTCAAACGCTTTCAGTGCATTAGGTTAAGCTAAATTTAGTTTGCTAAATGCAAAGTAAGCCAGTCCCTTGCCCTCCTGTCCAGGACGCCACTGGTCTTGACATGAACAAGCTGGCTTTTGGAAATGAGGAACCAGCTGGCTTTTGGAAATAAGGAACCAGCTGGCTTTTGGAAATGACTAACGTTTATTCTGCAAATGCATTTGCATTCGTTTTGTTTGTTCGTTTTCTTTTGTGCTAACTGTATTGCCCGTTAAGATTTCATAGCACTGAAATTATTTTCATAACAAAATAATATTTTCAGACAACGCAAAAATTATACGTCGGTAGGCGGCGATGTTCAAACAAAGTTGCCGTAGGGGACGGTTGTATAAAATAGGTTGAAGACCACTGTCCTAAATGAAGCATACACAGGATGGCAGTCGCGTTCATATTGCAACAGTGCAAATGAAAAACAGTTTCTTTGGTAAGGAGCAAGCCTGACACTTTGTAGCGGAATTGGCGTGAACCCAAATTGTGAAGGGTAGTGTGTAAGGAGTTCCAGAGTTTTGAGCATTTATGGAAAAATAATTATGTAGGGAATGCGTTTCACAGCAGGGTAGCTGAAGGTTCATATGAAAACGTGAAGCGTATTCCGTTAGACTTTTACGAAATTTGGGAGCAAGTGCGGATATCAAGGAAGGGTGTGGTTCAAAAAGGGTGGAATAGGAGGCTATAAGAATGTGAAACTGATGACGGACAATGGCGTGAGACACAACACTTTCAGAATAATTTTTTTTCTTTTAGAATTTGTTTGAGGGGAAATTGATACGACAAGATCGAGTCACCAAAAAAAAAGATCCACAAGATGGCCAAGCAAAAGAATTAGACTTGAACAAGTCACTAATTAATTTTAATTTATTAATTTTCTATTAATTTAATATATTGACTTTTAATATTCAATAGCAAAACTATAGTGAACATTATATTGTGCTTTCAAGCGTAAAACATTGCACCATTGTTGATACGCCGTATATACTTTCGATTTGTTTGCAACTATTTCATCACAATTTCATGGCAAGTTAGTTGATTACCAGAGCCGATTCCCTTTGGGGAATACCCTAATGAAAATTACCTGATTGCCTGTGCAGTGCACTGCAGCAGATTGCTTTGAGAGGTATATCCTCAGGAAAAGTACCAGATGATGAAGTGGAGAGTCATCTGCTTAAGACTGACCAATTAGACCGTACTAACACTGGACACGACAGGCGGTTAAATACGATTCAAGTATTTTCTAATAAGATCACTCCAACTAATCAGAGATTGCCAACACTAGGTTGAGATCACACCAGAATTTCGACCAATGAAAAGACGTGTTCCAACTTTTAAAGATCAGCAGATTTTCAGTGGAATATCGGTATTCTCAGTGCCGCTGCGCTAATAACTTCTCTGTACTACCACCAAACGGATAGTTACTATCTGGTACCGCTAGAGAGCCCTTTTCTGGTACAGCTAGAGAAATATTTTCGGATAATAAACAGCAGAATGCTGCCAAATTTTTCCTTGACCTAACTCCTACCCAAATTAATACCTGTCTCAATTCAAAGCATCTCTTGTAACTTGCCTTATCTGTTTACAGTATATTTAAACTCTTGCTATAAGCCCTGGCTCATTTCATTTGAACATTTAGCATATCATAAACTGCTGGTATTATTCAATAAAGCTTATAAGCATAAAACATCTTGTTTCTTGAAAGGCTGTGAGTTAATGAAGACTTGAACTCGGACGGATTGAGAGCAACAGCAGTAGTTGGGCACTATGAGCCAACCACTTAGTGTCTGGCTAGAGTATTTGGTTCGTCCAGGGTAATTTTCATACCAGTGCCCTTAGGACCTTACCCGGAGAGGGTCACATGACCATTACACTAACCTTTCAATGAACATTGCATATTTTGTTTTGTACAGCTATAAAACTAAATGTGTGAATTTGGCGGTGATATGTATACATTTGATATGCCTCACAGTCAAAGTTTGGCTACGAAGTACCTTTAATAACGGCAGAAGCCGAAATATCGGCTTGGACTTTTTCTGCCATAATTCGCCAATCGATACAGCTAGTGAGCTCTTCAAGCCCTCTAAAAAAGTAGAACGTCGCTGTTGATGAAGCTTGCTAGATTCTTAGATTTGGTAAGTAGCTGAGTTATCCTAGCTGAAAAAACTGGGGATATCAACTAAAACTCAGATACCAAACTACACAGCTTGTTTGCAATCAGTAACGAACCAGAATGAGCATTGTGCATGCGGGACATTCCATCCGAACGTGGGGGATTGCTATAACATAAACCAATACACACAACGGTCGGCATTGCACACAATCAATCCACAATATCCCTTCTTTATAAAAGCTATGTGCAAAAGGGAATACGGTACAAAGCAGAAACGTGGGCACCATTACCTTCAGGCAGTGTAATCACGCATCCAGGTGGGCGGTGGTCTATCAAGCTGATGTCAGGAGTTATTGTTACGTGAGGAATCACTAACATTTGAAGACACTGGTCAATATTGCGTATTCACTGGTACAGGCGCACAATCAGGGGAGGCATTTGGGGCATTTGCCCCCCCCCGAAATTTTCAAAACATTGCACAGCAATTTTGACATCTGCAGAAACTTTCAAAGAATAAAGATGAAATTTTATATTCCAATCATTGAAGTCTTCTTGGAATTTTTCTTTGTCTTACTGGTAAATTATCTCCTTACGAGATTTATCTTGAGCAGGGCATCTGATCGAAAATTTCGTAAATGATTGGTATTCAACCACAACATGCTGGAAGTGTCAAAACTTGGGAGAGAGTTTAAAATGTTCGTATTTCTAAGGCATTTTTTATCTATTTGTTCGTGTACTATTTTTTCTTAAACAAGCCTCAATTTGCCCTCATGAAACTTTATAACATCAGGGTACTGTTGAACCGCGCAAATTGCTTAAACTTTCGAACTGATTAGAGAAATCTTGACATAACAGTTAGTGCCGCAGTGAGGTGCCCCTGGTGAGAACAGTTGGAATGGTCACACTTGACGAGATCCTCTTTGAAACTTTAAGCAAAAAATGGCACTAACACTGAGACCACCACCACAAGTTTACTGTAGTCCATCGTCTGCGCAAACCAATGTTATTATCACACCAGTATAATTTAGATCTGAAACCACCTATTTTTAATGACAGCAGGGAATTCGTGCCTTGAAGTAGCCTAGCTTTTGTCTGGATTACTGAAACAGAACACCAAGTTTTTCTTCAAACAGGATACCATGTTTTCCTCCAACATGCTTCAGCGCTATATATGCATGCAGATTTACCTCTACATTTGCAGAAATAGCTAAATGCGTGGAGAGATAGAGATAACTATGCGCATTTAGCTATCTCTGCACAGAGATAGCTCAATGCGCGCAGGTATAGCTAAATGCGTGTAGTGATAGCTATCTCTGCACAGAGATGGATGAATGCGCACAGAGGTAGCTATCTCTGTGCAGAGATAGCTAAATGCGCATAGTTATAGCTATCTCTGCGCAGAGACAGCTAAATGCGCGCAGAGATAGTTTTCTCTGCACAGTGATAGATAAATATGCGCAGAGATAGCAGTTTTTTTGCTAAATCTGTCAAATATAATATTTTTACGAACGGCGCCCCATAAGCTTTAATGTACCGGCGACATTCCTACAAATGGGGCATTATTAAGAAAAAATATGTACTTGTTTCTCGAAAGATGCAGAAGGTCTAATAACGTCTGGTTGCCTGCTTTGACGCAGTCAGACTGTTTATATTCGTCCTTATTCTTTGAACACTACAACCGCATTTTACTTTGCGACTGAGTGCTCGAACATTGCAGTGTATGTTCGTTTGAGGTGTGCATGTCACAATGCATTCGTACTTTAGCTGGGCTTTACCAGTTTAGGAATTAGGGTCCCACTCTGCAGGAGTGTTGCACCAAGTGAACAAACAGTGTTAAGAATGCGTCTGTAAACCTGTGGCTCGGCCTCCAACGCCGTTTCAAAACCTTCTGTTAAGTAAGTTTCTGTAGCCTGGTGTCAAGCGAAATATCTGACCTTTCCGAAATTTCTGACCTATTATTTTTTGTCAGTTGTTTCGTTTCACAGTGTAAAGGAATACAGTTTGGCGATTACTTTTTGGTGTGTGTTGTGTAAATTAAAACTTTTTGGTTAGATGTCAGATACCCACAACAAGCTACACAATGGAATAAGTAAAACCAGTCAAAAATGTTTGACTTAATCTTACACTTCAATTATATTTATTTTTCTAACTGCAACATATACCCTAACCCTGCACACTTACCTAAACACCAAGACCTTTGCCCTAATCATTAGTTTTCTCAGTGTGTTTTATATGTATAATGTTGCTCTATGCATGCACATACGGCGTGAGGTCAGAAATTTTGCTTGACACTGGTGATTCAGCCTCCAATGCTGTTGTAAAACATTTTGTTTTTCATTAACCAGCGTTGTGCAGAATGTGTGTGCTTGTTCGCTATGGAATTCGTATCTGCGGGCAAAAATACATTGTTGTTATATGTGACCGTTTGCGAAAAGTTGTACCACGGCTGAATAAGCGTGATGACGTCATCGAATGAAATTTCATGAGAATTTCCCCCCCCCGAAATGAACCGCTGGTTGCGCCCCTGCACTGGTACAGCATGCGAGTTACAGGTATCATCAGACTGAGAAACAAAAGGCACCAGTGCATTTGCGTTGTAGTACGGCTGTTCACTGTGTGATGGGTCACGAGAAGTGAAAGGGCGAATATGAACACAGTTCCGCTACTAAATATTGCCATCAGTCGATTATACAATGTACGAACACAGACCAATGCGGCGCACAATGGTGCATCTAGTCCAATCCTTCCGCTGGGGTGTTGAAAATAAACTACACTCTGGATAGTTAGCATGCAGTGTAATGAGGGGTCTGGTGTGACGGTCGTAACACTGCTTGGTTTGTCGCCAGCGAGAGAGACACTTGCGAACATACAAGGCGTCACAAGGTTTCAAAAACACAGGCAATACCGAATGTGTAAAACGCCCAAATGCAATTTGGACAGGAACGCGGATGACATCTTGGCAGGGGGTATTGCGCATTTCCAGTAAAGCCTACTATTGGTCAGAGTTGTCATATGAGATGCATATGAGCATATTCTTGATGCTCTTCACAGACAGCCCGGCCTTGCCATGGATGATCTGGTGTCCCGTGGACGAAGTAGCCTGCTGTGAATTACACACCACCATGACTTCATAAACTCAGGCAAAGCAGTACACACGAACTATTGAGCATTGTCAGAATGCAGATAGCGAGGGATGCCAAAACGAGCAAAGTGACGCTTCAACAGAGGTGTAGTGCTAACAAAAGAGGTGTGGGAACGCCATTCCCACCCCATTACACCTTTGATTTAGGTTAAAGCCGAACTCTAACATCAAATATGACTCAGATCCCCTACACGCCAAAAGCTCCATTAGACAAGCTGTGTACTACTCCGCAACGAACTGAAAACTTCAAGACTAATGACTCCTCTGAAACGAAGACAGCAGAGGTATCCTGCAATAAATGCAAACAATCATGCAAAGCGGGGTGTACGCAAATACCATTGATAATGTCACAAACAGTAATTATGCAACCATGCTATGGTGCTATACACGAGATAACTTGCATTTGTTCGTTTATGCTGCTGCTGGCGCTACACGCAGAAATTGAAATGCAAAATCTAAATCTTCAAGTAACGTTATTCGTGCAAATGTGTAGGAACGCATCCCCACCCACTACACCCCTGTGCTTTAAGCAAAGTATCACCTTTTTTTCGGAGGTGCCAGTGAACAAATCAATCTCTGTATAATTTAAGAACTAATCAATAGTGATCAAATACGATTTGCCACTGAATTCATATAGGTCAACACCCACTTTCTCCCAAGGCTTGCTACCCTCCTCATGCTTGTACAATGGCTCCTGTTGGTTGCTTGGCAGATGTGACAGTTACCTGCCAGTTGTTGGATGTCATGGCGCATTCCCAGACAGAATATAGTGTCTCCCTCTCAACCCATAATGCTGGTCAACCCAAGGTGGGCAGAGTGTAACTGTCGTTTCAGGTCATTACGGAGGGCCGTAGGGATCCAGATACGTTCAACCTTGAGAATGATGTCATCTTGATGACTCAAGGTGTCTTGGATGCAGGGGCGTAATGCGGTTAGATGGCGCCCAGGACAAGAAGCAAGTTTGGCGCAATCATGTTCGAAACTGAGGTCCTTGGGAAGAAAGTGTACTCTATTGAAGAAAGCACTTGTGACATTGTTGGGACTTTTTGGCACGCCCGCAGCCATTCGGCGCCCCCATAGTGACCCGACGCCCGGGGAATTACGCCCCCTTTGGTCCCACCTCGCTACGCTTCTGCTCAGATGGGAAAGTACGTTTGCACGACAGGGGAAAGCTGGCATCTGTCATTAAACCAACCATTGCTGATGCCTTTGAGCAATTCCTGGGTCTCAACATCGCCTAGCATGGCATTGCGGACATTTGTTAAATTGCCATCAGGAAGATCTTGCAATGCATTCACCTGCACAGTATGAGAAGCGACCATGTTGCTGGGGTCACAAGGCAGGTAGGCACGGCTCAGAATGCCGTGTAGCACCAGGGTGTTGCCAGGTGCATCCACAAAAATCAATGTCGCATTGTTGAAGCGCATGAGTAGGGCCTGTATGCGTTTCGGAGCTTGACTCAGTGGCTTGTGTAGTATCGCCTGGATTAGCTTATGGTGATTGTCTACTTCAGTTGGGCGGCCATATCTATACTGGTGGAAACGCTCCACCCCAAGCAAAACTGTTAAATCTTCATTCTCTATTTGCGCCCAGTAATGTTCAGCATGGGTGAGAGCACAGGAGACAAATGTGATGGGCTTGCCCAGATGTTGGAGCACGACGGCAATGCCTGCCTTCAAACTGTTTGCTTATAAGGTGAGTTTGTCATCCGGGTTGTAATAAGCAAGGATGGGCGCGTTGGTCATTTTTTGTTTCTTTGTGAAACGCACACTCACAGTCTGTAGTCCATTCCAATGCTACACCTTTGTAGGTGAGGTTGCGAAGCAGTGTCAGATCATTGGCAATGTCGAGCAGAATTTGGCGAGGTACTGGATCATGCCACACAAGCGTTTGACACCACGTGGGCCAACATCGTGGGGTCGGGGCATTCTAAGAATAGCAGAAACTTTAGTAGGGTCAGGTTCAACACCACCAGTTGTGATGATGTGGCCCATGAAAGAAAGGTATGTGTTTTTTTCGACGGCCTTCTTGGAATTAAGCTAAATGTGTTTCACTTTACACGTTATTTGCGCTGCTGCAAGTTGTGGGTGTGATCACTTTCAGCATCAGCCATGGTGTTCTCACTTCCAGGGATCAAAAAGTTATCAGCAATAGCAAATATACCATGCAGCGCGGACAAGGCTGCAGTTATTCGTTTTCGAAAGATTTTACTACTGACTATTAACCCAAACGGGAGTCTATTCCAACAATATCGTCCCAACGGGTAATCGTGGTAGTCAGTTTCCTGGATGGTTCATCAAGTTTGACATGCAAGAATGCAGAGGAGACACCACATTTAATAACAATCATAGCTTTCTTAGTTTGTTTAGCACGTCGTCAAGAGTTGGCAATTTGAAATGCTTTTTGTTTGAGAGCCCTCTTCAGAACTTTGAGGTCAATGTATATACGCTGGGAGTGGGACGTTTTTTCTACAATGGCTATCAGGCTCACAAAGTCAGTGAGCTCATCAACTACAGAAAAAAACTGGCTGGTGAAGCGAGCCTAATTTAGTTTTTAATTTACGTTAGAGGACATGTGGTGCTCTATGACAAGGTAAGGCTCTGGGTGAAAAATTAAGATCAATGTACAGTAACACTGTGCCTAAGTCACCCAGATCAGCTTATGTGGCAGTATTCACAATGAAATTATTATCATGGACAGTAATTAGATTCAAGGTTCGCACAGCCGATAAGCTCTATAAACAATTAAACGAGTTTTTGACAACAATGAAATCAACACTAACTAGTTATCTAACTAAGCTGTGGTAACAAAAGTGCTGAAACAACTCTGGGCACCACCCTTATCTAGTGGTAGTTGGGCGACCTTTGTAGCTGGTTAGACACCACTTTGTGCTAAACAAACAGTGAAAATTTCAAAATTCATTTGACATGACATTCACTGGAGGTTGTGAACCAAGGAATCGAAGTGACTCGACAGTTTTTAGCAATTGGCTTTGACTCGACCAAGTCATGAATCGACTTTAAAAAAGTGTTGATGACTATGACTCAAATGGCTTGTTAGTCGACTCGCGTCTCGACAAATATGACTCGGGCACATCACTGCCAATTTTGAAGTTTCTCTTTGCAATTTATTTTTAGGCCTATTTCTCTTTTAAATTAATATAGAAAGACGCTTATAAATGTATGTCTACAAATTAATGTTTGACGGAACTGCACTGGATATTTAGAATGTATTCAGATTCAATCATTCCAGGTCAAGTCGACTGTTCGACACGGATCAACAAATTGACACAAGTCATGTGGTTCCACAATCGTGTGCTGTGACAGTGATAGCGTGACTCGAGTCAATGACTCGAATCACGATATTTGGTTGCTTTGACTTGACTCGAGTCCTGTTGAGAAATATGGTGTTTTGACTCGAGTCGAGTCCCGTTTTTCACAGAATAACTCGACTCGGCTCAAGTCACAATCAATGACTTGAGACTCGAAGTCTGAGTCATTTTCACCAAATCTCTGAGCCTCTGATGAACGAACACTGTTTGTTTGCATAGTAAGAAATGAGCAATTTTTGCTTCCGTGATGGTCAAATTTGGCACGAATTTTCTGTTTTGACTGTCTATTCGTGCTATGCTACCGTTTAATTCAGGAAGCTCTCTACACTATGCAGGGATGTGCAAACAATTTGTCTCGAGGGCCACTTTGAGAAGGCCGCGTTTGGTGGAAAAATAAACAGATTTGTTTGGTCATACTCATTTCACTGGGCTAGACGTATTCTTCAATAGAACGAAGGCCGGGATACCGAAAAATGCAGAGGTTATCCAGAGATGTGCCCCAGTAGAGGGTTAGCGGAGGTTCATTCTGCCTAATTTGATTATCAAAGTAAGCAATCAAACTAAAGCCAATAATGTCAGGCTACACAGAAAAGGTATTCTTCATTGATCTTGTGCAAATTTACTTTATCCAGAGGAAGCAATTCAGTGAGATAAATGTAACCTCACACGGATATCAACAAATTTCAGATTTTAAGATTTTTCCTGAATGTTACCACGGGCCACAGACAAAGCCTTGGCAGGCCACATGCTGCCCGTGGGCCTGTAGTTAGACCACACTGGTATACTTGTCAGTCTTCAGGTTTGATATCGTACATACTATTGCTGAGCTTAACGGAGCTTCAGACTGCATTGCTGCTAACAGTGAATATTTTGAAGTCTCTATAGTGTCAGTTGTTACGATGTTGTGAGCCAATGGTAGAGTTAAAGTTAACTTTGTTTACTTTCCAAGCAATCTACTTCTCTTTGAATCTTTGATTTGCATTACATATGAGTGTTGCAGCCACAATTATGCGTCGCCCTTAGCCAACGTCGCCCTTAGCATAACATTGACTTATGCAAGATTTGATGTTTGTATTTGCGTTGTATTTTGCAATATAATTTTTCGGATGGGGTTTGTCTTTCAAAAACTTAAATCACTTTATCTGAAAAAGACTCAGGGTAACCTCATGAGGCCAACTGCCATGATCACGATTTGCAAATACTGCATTAAACCACAACAAGGTGTGGATATATTGTGCCCTGCCGGTTCCACAGTGAAAAGGAAAGTCACAGGTCTAATTCTGTGCAATTTGGGAAGACGTGATCCTTAAGTAAGCAAAACAGATATCCCAAATTGAAACATTTCTCGCCACAAATGCACTCGATGTTTGTGAGCACGTAAATGCATGAAATTAGCCTACATTTTCTACACTGCACCAATGATAGTGTGACTCGTGTCAATGACTCGAGTCGACTCGCGTCACGATTTATGGTGACTCGCACTCGAGTCGAGTGACGGTGAGAAAAATGGTGACTTGAATCAGCTCGAGTCCCGTTTTTTTACAGAATGACTCGAATCGAGTCACAGTCAATGACTCGAGACTCGAGTCAGGGTCATCAGTCACAGTCAATGACTCAATACTGGAGTCAAAGTCAAAATCTCTGAGTTCCTGATGGATAAACCCAGTTTGTTTGCACACAAAGAAATAAGCATTTTTTTGCTTAAGTGATGATCAAGGTTGGCGCAGGTTTTTTGTTTTGCCTGTCTAGTCGTGCTATGCTGCATTTTAGGGATCAAGTTTCCCCAAATTGCATTGTGGAAGACCTGAGGCTTTTTCTTTTACTGAAGGGTATGCAGGGCACAATATATTGACACCTTATTGTAGTTTAATATAGTATTTGCATGTCGGGATCATGGCAGTGGGCCTATACTGTGACCTTGAGTCTTTTCCAGATACCAGTAAAGTGATTGAAGTTTTTCAGATTCAAATCCAAATCAATGACTATATTGCAAATTCTAATGCAAATACGAAAACCGAATCTTTTTTAAATCCAATTTTCTGCCACTGTTATTAGCTTATTTAGCCCATGTGGCGACATGATTACGGCACATATAATTTAGAATTCTTAGCTGCAATAGAAGAGCAAACCTGGTCAAATGTTTAATCTCAATTGCTATTATGCTGAGGATTGTCGGTTCGACTCTTTCTTTGGTTGTCTCAGGGCAATGCAGCATTGTGCCTGCAACAAATGGCTCCCAACATGTCGGTGGTTGCAATTTACTGTTAATCTGAAGTCCTTCAGTAACCTGCAGCCCCAAAACTGAACCGAAAGTTACAGTAATGTGCTGTCTCAAAACTGAACGGAAAGGTGCGAAGAATTTCAAAAGAATGAAATCAATTCCAATCCAAACCTGTTTCAGCAAAAATGATAACATCCAAATCCAACAATATAATAAAATGTCGCAAGATTTAAATCCAATTACATGTTCACCTCTGGTCATTTTCATGTATTGGGCTTGCGAAAACCACACTTTCAACGCAACGCCAGCTGAGAAGTTGCAACAACTTCGTTTTTGCAATGAATCGCACCTATTGCACGTTCTTTTTGTGAAAGTTGTACCTGGCACCACCTTCACATCCTGATCAAAACACCACTTTGTTGTGATTGGAAAGGCCGAGAAGCAAGTCCGCAAAGCTTCCCACTGTCGCACCAAGCAACAATAAACACCCCGCGTTGTACTCATCGCATTGCTGCTTGTTTGCGCCACATGGGTATTGTTCTTCATGCACATCTCGTTCGTGGTGAATCGCACATTGACCACAACGCTAGCTGAGAAGCTGCAACACTTGCAGCAAGGTTAGGCTAGAATTTTGAAATGATTGAGAGTGAAAGAGACAATTAAAATGCAAACTAAAAAAACTTAGATATAAATAACCTGCAATCAAACTTTTTAAAACAACATTTTTAGCATATTGGGCACCATTTCATAGCAAAAATGCCATACAAAAATCGTGAAATTTCGTGTGACTTGACATTGACTCAAGCTTGACTCAAAGTTACTCGACAATTCTTGTGACACGACTCTGGCTCGATTGAGTTATGACTCTGACTCGATTTGACCAAGTCATGACTCTGACTCGACACGAGGAAATTTTAGATGACTCTGACTCGAAGGGCTTGTGACCCTGACTCGACAAAAATGACTCGGACACATCACTGCACTGCACTATGAAGCAAGTCACATAAACAAAAAGCGAATGGCAGACGAAACACTGTACGATAGTCTCCTGCCGTACCTGGTAGTAGGTTAGTTGCTACCATTAAAACTGGTATTGATAAAGGAACAATATCGTGTCAGAGATCTCGACCACAAGCATCCCGCATATAGAGATTTGTAATCAATTGGAATTTCCTCCCTGACACAAGGGTGTACGCAAAAGGGGCAAGGGTTGGGGTTGAACCCCCCTTTGAGTTTGATATGTTAAAAAAAATTGATTTACTGTGCCAGTGGTGGTCGTAGCAATTTGGGAGCACCTGTGCACAAAAATTTGTTCGCCCTGTGTCGGGAGTTTCCTAGACACAATTTTTTTTGCTTTTCGGCGACGTCTGCATGTTCACTCGACCGTGGTACAACCTTCGACCGAAATGAAGGGTGCACGCACAACCTGCCGCCGTACGGCTGCATGTGGCCTTCAATAAAAATTGATGGGGCCGTGCACATGATCATGCAAGTTAAAATATAGAACTAATGGTGTCAGTGGATTAATAAAAACTCTTTGTCTGCTGCATGAGTATACAGTACTTGCAGTAGTAGAAAGAAGGCCTAACAAATGTGTGGAAGCAAGGTAGGCTCAGTGTGTGAAAGTAGAACAGAAGCAATGCAAAATATAAAATATCTTTAACTCACTGGCGGCAGTAATTCATTAAAGCAAACGTAATACGGCGGGCAATAGTAAAAAGTATGTTCAACCCTGACCTATATCTTTCCATATGCACCAGAGGTGAGCATGGACAGGATCAGGATTAGATATCTTGCATGATACTTGCGATTTTTTCGGATCAGGATTGGATTTGGATATTCAATTTGGAAAAAATTGATCAGGACAGGATCAGGGTATTGGTTTGATTTCTATAAGGAAATTTTCCTGAGAGTGATTCAAGATGTCACAAATGATGGTGGCAGTGTTTTCTTTGCGTTTTCTTTGTATTGTCGGTATGTGCTGCACTCATCACAACCAATGGTAATTTGTGTTACTTCATCGTTAATTTTTTCCGGCCAAGTGGAAGTAGTGAGCTGCTCTTATATTGCTTATATGCTGCTTTGTTTGTTGTGCTGAATGGCACATGTGTGTGATGTGTAGGCTAATATTGAATTAGTCTGTTTCATGGGTGGCTTGTCTTCAACTTGTCTTCGACTGGAATCAGCTAGAAAATTTATTGATAACTCGCAATTGACCGGCCTGTAATAAAGTCACAAATGCCATATCACATGCCAAAGTTGAATATCGTATGTGCAAACACAGTGCACCATTGTCTTTGAGGCACAGACAGAAGGCAAAGTGTCTATTACGCCGAAATCATGATTGCCACACTAGAAATGGCACGTGTCGCTAACACTCCAGTCTTTGGGCCGTCCGCTAAAGGTTTTGAAACAGTCCGCTAACATTTTTTCGGTGACGTCATTCCGGGCCGCTGCGGCCTGCTCGCCAATTAGGCGAAAATTTTAGTTTTTGCAAATTTCTAAATCTAACAAGGAAATGTTCTGCTGTTGTTTTCTCCATTTTACCGTTATGCCAACGTTCCGTTTCACTTGTTTCCATGCAAATCAGTCAATCATTTATGAATCAGTCAAAGCAACAGACACTATAATTTCTATTGTGCTGCTGAGGTTTAGGTTTAGTACACATGTACTCCTTCAGCATCTCGTTATATGAACATGTATCCCTAAAATTTCTTATGACAAAAGGCTGAGAAAAATATCAAAAATATATTTACCAATATAAGCATATAATGTTTTTGAAAATATTCACGGATGTAGACCTATGTATAAATGCTAGTAAGCTATTTCAAAATCAATAATATGTAAACATAATTTTTTCCTTCTATTGCTAACCTTAAGTATACACTTTCAGATAGGAAAATCTATCCCTAGGGGTACGTATACCCCAGTTTGTAAACAATTGGTTCAGGATTCAAAGCGGTTAGGGCAGGGGTCACTGAACTTTTTAAAACTCAGAGCTTGGTATCTTGGTACAGATTCATGCGAAGGAGTACGAGTTTGATACACAGACTTTTGAAATAAAAATTTGTACAACTTGTCTTCATAATATGTTATCATCAATGATCAAAATTAAAGATATTTATCAATGTGAAGACACTGATCATGTTTATGCTATTGTCAGAAAAGTCCCGTGGGCGACCCACATGGTCCGTATGAGCGACTTGGTGCCTGCAGGCGCCAGGCACCATGTTCATGACCCCTGGTTTATGTTTAGTACATTATCCTACTAGCAAGTGCAGGACAACGTAGTGCACTCTTGTCATGCATTAGTGTCACGTTATAGGCGACGGACGAATAAGTTTCAAATATGAAGGTCTCCTGGCAGATCAAAAGCCACTCTGCCTTAAGACAACATGGTTTTGGTGTCCAAACGACAATGAACTGAAAACTTATTACTTAGCTTTTGAGGGTACTTTATAAGCAGTGTCTATTTTGCCACCAAGACTATGGCGGCAACACATTGACAGGAGCTGTAGTGCCGTCAGTCAAAGATTCGGTCTTGCAGCATGATGTACTTTGATTGAAAAGCTATGTTTTTCATGCAGTCGGCGTACTGCGTGTTGCGTAGCAGTTATACTTCACATCTGTTAAGCTATGCCATTGCTTTTTGGTTCGATGCTCACCTTGGCGACTTCCCTTTTGTTCTTTTTTCAAAACTTGGCACACTGTATGCTTAGGTGCTAGGTTTAGGGTTAGGTTAGCATTGGGTTAGCATTAGGGTTAGTGTGAGGGTTACGGTTTGGGGTTAGCGTTTGGCAAGAGCTGCAGTTAGGATTAGCTTTAGGATTTATCGTTTATTTTCACTTTGTTTCTGAAAAGCCTGTTGCTGCTGCCATCTTGGCGGCTAAATAGACACTGCCTACTTTATATTACAGGGCGGTCCGGGCCAGAAAAAAAGTTGTAGTTTAAAATAAACTGGCTGGGCCGGGCGGTTTCTTGTTAGCTCCAGGCAGGCCAGGCTGCAAAAGTGCTGGCTCGTGCCATCTCTATGCCACGCAATAATCTGCTGAGCTAGCCTATGGTCAGCCACTGCAGTAGGCACCAGAGAATATACATGACCAACCAATTGATGGATAATTTGTACGTAGTTTCTTGAATATTGTTTGAAAAATGTTCTTTCTAGAGAGCTTGTCAATCCAATGCAAAATCAGAGGCAACTGACTTAGTGACACTCGGCGATCAGTCGGTCGTCTTCAGCGTTTAATTTAATTTGGATGGGGGGTTTTGGACCAATGGGCTCATGATGGGGGGCTATATTTTGGTTAATTATATGACGTCTTCATTTGATCCCACGCGCTAATATTGTGGGTCGCAGTATTTGTGGATTCTAGGCTAAAATACTCGTTTTTAGAGCCCTTGACCGAGCTTCTAGCGTTTCTGGTTGAAAAGTTATGCCAAAAATCTTCCAAATCTCAGGAATTTCCAAGTGCCTTCAGGGGATTTCCCATATTAATATTCTTCCATTTTTTCCATAACTCATCAACCAGAAATGCTAAAAAGTCCATCAAACCCTCTAAAACCTCGTACTATAGCCTGGAATGCAATTAAAATCTCGTAAGGTTTCGTGCCGCTGATTCTGCTCGATTCACGCACTCCCACGGGCCGCTGAAGTCACGGATTCTTTAGAGAAACCTGTTGAAACAACATGTGGTTTTGTAAACATAGCCAGAAAGGCCGAAATCGCACGGCGAAAAGTTTTTTTTAAGCCTAAACCACAGGTCTTTCCCCATTCAGACCGGATTTTAACAGCTCTCTAGCTCGATCCGCAAGCAAGTGATTGCCATTTAGAAAAGTGGTGTGTTCCAGCCCAAATTGGGGTTTGTGGGTGTAGAAATTTTCACCAATATTGCGTTTTTTGGCCATAATTTTGGCTACAGACATGCTAGAAAATCATTCAAGGGCTCTAAAGACGCGGATTTTGACCTAGTTTCCGAAAAAATATTAAGCCATAAAAATGGCCCAATGGGTGGAAGCCCAGGGCCAGGTAAAGGTTGCCAAAAACACCTCAACTTGTGGCGTTCCTCCACGAAAAACCCCCACTACAAACGAAAACATTTCATTTCGATTTCGACTACAAGACTTGCTGAATCCGTAGAGGGTTTGAACAGCACTCTAGCTCAATCGCCTGGCGAGTTATAGGATTGCAAAGCTCTGCAAGAAACATGGTTTGCGCTGGACTTAAAGGGTCAATATTGCTTCAAAACATCAATCGTGATTCATTCGTTTTGCACAAAAAACATGAAACCAACCAATACGTCTACAAATTACTGCAGTCTCATAAATCATGAAACGCTTTGAAGAACTAGTACATCAATACGGTGGAGTTTTAACTTTTACCTTGTGCAAAAACTTAACAGATCCATCCTGTTATAAGTATAGTTGAATAATGCATGAAGAAAATATACTCATATTACCAATATTTCTTTTCTAAATCTCTGCAGGTATAGGGCAAAGTAAAACATTAATGTTCAAGAAAGTAAGACAAGCTTTCCCAAAATTATTTAAAGATATATTTCTGACTCAAAAAAACTGAAAACAATTGTGGTAACATTGCATATGCAGTTAGTGAAGCATACAACAGACAATGCAAGTTCACACATAAAGGCCTACATTGGTGTTTACAATATTATTATATCAAGCAAAACCAGTTCTCACATAACTGTTCGAACAATTGAGTTACCCTAGGGCCAGGTTGACGTTTGTAAGAACTTACTGCTTTTAAATTTTCATTGTCGAAAAGTACAGGTGAACATGCCTTTTATCCCTAGTAAGTATTTTGAGAAATGACAAACCAACCATAGTGTTTATAATGAGACTGGAATGAATGAAATATGCAGTAGGCTTATTGACTCACACATTTTAATCAGAATTCAATGTTCACTTGACCTTTATAAGCTACATCAACTACAGTTTAGGTAGTAAAAAGTTTAAACAAGTTAATATGACAAAACTGAAAATTGGCAGGCTACGTGCATAAAAATTAGATTTAGCTATTGCAATGGGTTTCTGTGCATGGTATTTTGCTGAAGAATATATACATTGGGTAATTAGTATATTTTTAAGCAAGACTGGCAGGCTACGAGTTAAACCTTGCAACTAATAGTAAATTGTTTCATAAAAGTGAGGGCCCTATGTTATTGATTTTAAACCTCTTAAATTTTGAGTGAGGGACCTATGTTTTTTTAAAGAGTAATGGGCGCCTTATCCATGTTACCTTTTGTCATCTTACCTTTTGTCTGGGGCCCCTTGTCCTTTGTATGTACCAGTGGGGTATGGTGGCCATTTTGTTAGGGTGTTCACCAGGATTGCAAACACACCAAAACTGTTAAGGTCACGAGCCATGTTGGTTGTCGCCTACCACAAGCCATTCAAACACTTGAACAGATTGGCAGTTGATCATAATATCAAAGCATGAGCACCGCGTAGGCTACACTATAGAAGGGCGATAGCGTCAGGCTCGAACAAGGAAAATTAATTTCGTTTCTAGTGACAAAATCTTTTCCCATGAACAAACTGATAAGAAATAAATAGGATTTTCGACATAGAATTATCAAATTAATCTGCTGGCTTACGTGTTAGGAAGCGACCGTTTTCGACTGTTATCAACATTCCACATTTTAGCGCTAGGCTACTTTGCACATGAGCCCAGGTTCCCGACTACTAAAGCCAGTAATATTCAGCTTCGCCCATTCTCATTTTTTAAATCGTCCAAATTGTTGCAGTATGTAATCAACACACACTCACTAAAAACCACCGACCTGGCCAAAGTAGGCCATTTTAACCAGAAGCAACATCTATCTGCACAAGTCACTACAAGGAATCCAGCCTTCTGCACAGCTTGCTTCCACTACACAGATTAAGCAGAAATGCTAGGAAAACAACGCATGACGTAACCGAGTTGTTCATTGGGAAAGGTGAAAACTTTGGCTCTTTAAAAAGTGCTATGGCTTGGCTCCATTAGTTTTTCCTTTGTTTATTAGTTTGATTTCGGGTGTTCTTGAACAACCTGCAGTCATGCTTGAGTAGACAAGCAAAAATGATGCGACCTGTTAAGAAATACATCTGCTACATGAGAAAACAATACAAAAAAAGGTAGTTCTTGGCATTAATCGTTAACGAATTCCATAACACCAATTTTTAATTTTCCCCCTCATTTCCAGGTGTTCACTGAACACCTTGAACACCCTGAATATTCCCAACGGAATGTATAGTAGAAAGGCTACAGCTTATGTTCAATCAAAGCCATTTCACAGCAAAAAAAGACATATGAAAAATGTGAAATTCCATCTGACTCGAGCTTGCAAAGCAATGACTCGAAGTGACTCGACAGTTCTTGTGACTCGAGTTTGACTTAATTTTCCTAATTAATGACTTGGCTCTGACTCGACTCGAAAAATTGTAGATGACTCTGACTCGACAAAAATGACTCGGGCCCATCACTGGATTGTGCAGCCATTTAATTATTCTGACAATAACGTCGAATCATTTGAAATTGATACCATTACTGGATTCTCGCAATCACTGTCATTTGGATTCATGAAGTCATAAGCACTCATGGGTAGACTGCATAATATTTGAAAATTAAGTGAAGTCAAGTCATGTTTGCGCTGTAAGTGCACAGCAATAGAACACATTTCAATCAACAAAGCTTAAAAAAACAGCACAGGTTGGGTGAAAGACGGCCAAAGCAGTCACTTAATCAAGCCCAGCCCACATTTGATGACTGTCAAATTCAACAGAACAGGTGAAGCACAAAACATGAGTTCAAAAAAAAATAAAAACAAAACACAGAAGTGTGCTCAGTTTAAGGTCAACGCTCACAAACATGTTACAAATCACATAGCGTATGTATCACAAAAAGTTAATGCCCAGCAAGCAGTCACGACTTTACTCGATAGGAAAGCATATGTAATGGTAACATTTTCGTATTATTAGAAATGCAACCCCATGCAACAGGACCAATATATTGCAGCATTTTTTACCATAATCAGTTCTAAGACGTTATGTTGATAATCTCCTGAAACTTGTGGCATGATCATGTACGCAGTGTAGTTTTGAAAAAAAGTTGTCAAAAGAGGGTAGGATATCGGCATTATACTTATACATAAACTCTTCCAAATTAAGTTGGTACAAATCGGAAACTTTGAGAATTTTGAGTAATTTAAAAGTGTTGTTTGCATTTGATGTTCTCTTGCAAATGTGATGGAAGAGACTGAAATAGATCAAACGCAAAATTTTCATATCAGCAAAATGTCTAATTTTACACACTACGCCACAAGCTTCAGAAAGTTTCCCACAGAGACTACTGATTTGCGGTTTCCACGAAAGTTTATTATCAGTTATTACACCAAGATACTTAATGCTGTCAGTTTGCTGTATTCTCACACCATTCATAGAAATTTTAAAGTTACAGTTTTGAGAACGTGTTGCAGTTAATATCATATAAGCTGTTTTATTATAGTTTATTGATAATCTGTTAGACCTCATCCAAATATCTACTTTATCAAGCTCATTTTGAACATTACTGTAAGTTGTAACGTTTTAATATCTTTGTGAGATAAATGCATACTAGTGTCATCTGCAAAAAGTGTGGTTTGAAAACCAGAAGCACAAGGAAGATCATTCACATAGATTAAAAATAATAAAGGACCCATTACTGAAACTCGAGGAACACCACATGCAATTGTCTGAAAATTTGATGAATAATTGTTTACTTTAGTACACTGCTTACGATTAGTTACGTAAGATTCAAAAAAAGAGTTTTGTTTACCTCTAATACCATAATACATCAATTTAGATAGCAATATTTTGTGGTCAACGGTATCAAATGCTTTGCTTAGATCGAGAAAAACAGCTCATGTGCTTTTACCCTTATCCATGTTTTCCAAAAAAATTTGATAAATGGCAGATACAGTTAATTTAATTGATGCATTATTTCTAAACCCGTATTGTAAGTTTGTAAGAAGTGTATTTTTGTTAAGAAAATTGCTTAGTCTTGCATAAAGAATTTTTTCAAATATTTTGGGTACTGTTGGCAAAATAGATATTGGTCTGTAATGACTGGGTATGGAAGGAGACGAACATTTCGGAATTGGAACAATTTGTGAAATTTTCAAACAATCAGGATGTTCTCCACATTCCATACTCTTATTGAACAACTTTGCAAGTATTGGGGCAATAGCACTTTTGGCCAGCTTTAGGAATTTGGTTGATATGCCATCAATTCCACGAGATGAAGTGTTTCTAAGATTATTTATACAAGCAACGACTTCTTCTGCACAAGGGCCATCGAGGACAAAAGATTTGGAAATGGTTTTCGTAAATGTAGTGAAAGATGTATTGGTAGGACGAATCCCATTCCCCATTGATACTCCAGTGGAAGAAAAATACTCATTAAGTGTATTACTTATAGTTATTGGACAACTTGTCCGTGTGCCATCATTTAACTTCAAACTATTAATATCAGAAGACTGTTTTTGATGTGTAGAATACGATTCATTAATAGTTTTCCATGTTTTTTTGGAATTGCTTCTGTATTTTTGAAACAGCTTAAAATAATGCTGTTGCTTAGCTATTTTTCGGAGTCGTCTAAGTTTATTAGTATATTTTTTGTATTGCACAATCAGTTTTGCATCCTTACATTTGTGGCATTTTCTGAACATTCTGTTTTTATTTTTGATAGATGTAAGTAATCCTCTTGTTTTCCACGGTTTTGCTTGCAGTTGTTTTTCTCTTCGGGACGATTTTCTGAAAGGAGCATGTTTATTTATTATTGTTTGAAAAATATGAATAAACTCATCAAAATCATTATGAACTGTTGAACCAGTGTTAAAATTCCATGGAGACAAAGCTTCTTCAAGGTCAATAAGAAAGTTTTCCAGATTAAAATTTTTCATACATCTGATAATTTGCTTCTCAGCTTTCCTATTAATTGAAGTAGATAACAAAAGGAATATTGGAAGGTGATCTGACACATCGAATATAGCTATTCCAGCAATTTGTGCTGCATTCCTCAGTTTGCAGTAAACATGATCAAGAAGAGATGGTGACACTGTGGATGAAAAATTCGACACTGTGGATGAAAATCTGGTGACACTGTGGATGAAAAGAGATGGTGACACTGTGGATGAAAATTAGCTTCTGAGCCAACTAATTCTGTGGCTGTTAAATCGTAAAAACTAGAGGATGTTGCTTGGTTTGGTTCTGTGCTGGGCTTAGCCACTCAAGATTCAAAAAATTTGCGAGGTGCCAGACTACTCCTAATTCCGCGTCTGTTGCTATGGTTTATACTGGACTTTAGGTCAGTGGCTTGTTTCGGATGAACGGTTTCTCATGTGACCTGCATGAGTTGAGTTCACATTCGTGGGTGCTGCTAGGAATGCGGCAATGCGAATTGGAGCCGGTATGCCATACAAGGAATAAGTCACGATTCCGGGAATGCCATGCTGTAATCCCGTCCTGCAATCGATTTTCAAAGCGCGAAGACTGTTTAACAATCAATGTAGTGTTCTTTAGTTTTTGTGATGCTCATGATTCATTTTAATGAAAGGTTTGTCTTGCTTGAAGCTATACTTTGTATTGCAAGTTTGTGCATTTTTAAATAATAGAGTTAAGAGTACCTAGTAGTTGGAGTACCATAGTGTTGCACGTATGCCCCAACGCAACGCGTAGGCGTAGCCAGAAGTCCACATCCCCCCAATTTTTAACATATGGTGTCATTTTGTGCTTTTGAGTGTCTGTGACCCAAACGAAAATAGGCTACTGTACTGTTGCTCGTCTAGCTAATATCAAAAGTTTTAGCCCCCAAAAAATGTTGGGCTGGGTACTCCACTGCCCAACCAGGCACATAGCAACCCTGAATGAATAAGGTTTAGGACGCAGGGGTGTAAACAGATTAACAATAAAAAGTAATCCAATAAGTGTTGACCACCTGAAAAACTAGGGTTAGTTGTTGAATGGAGTACATCTTCATGGTTGAAGAAACGATAATATTTCATTCATACTGTCATAACATACATCCACCTATCACACATCTAACATCAGAGTCATGACATCATACAATTTCCATAATTTAGCTTTGCAGATATGTGGTCCTAGCCCTATGTATTAGACTGAAGTCAATGTTAGTGAGATCCTAGAAGGGAATGATTGAATGTTACTCCATAGGGCTAATAACACTATGTTTTAATAAAAGGTATGGCAAATAAATAGCAGCATGTGTAACCGTGTTGTGGGCATTGGTATTATCATATGTCATTCAAATACTTACTACTAGAGTAGTCTTATTAAACTAGGTTATGCTTTATTCACCTTAATTTTAATCTATGGCATGTTCATGCTTCGAATTTCAGGTTTGGATTATCTTATTTTAATTGAAATTAGTCATGAGGTTTGTGGTGCCATTCATTTTTAAAGGCTATTGTCTCGGTTTTTGACATACTTAGTATACAGAGTTATGCTGTGCAGGTACCAGTTTGAACTTTGTTAAAGTAGTCTATTACATCTTCCATTGTAATACTACCAAGATTGCATTTTAGCCTAAATCCTAATTAACTAAAAAAATATAACTTATGTTTGGATTTTTAGTCAGCCAACCTGGCCTATTAGTTGTTTTCATTGATCTAGGATTATAGCCTAAAATAATCTTGTGCTTGTTCTTTTCATTGTTAGTTTTATCTCAGATCTAGGCCTTGAAGTTAAAAAATTATTTTATATATTCGCTTCCGGACTAGAAATTAAACTATAAATAAAAAAGTAGACAAAAAACAGGCTTAAAATGCCCACCATAAGTGGACAACAAGCATTGATTCAGTCAAATACAAAATGAAAACAAGGAACTCATGTACATCAATTACATGCACAACAAACCTGAAAACGGAGGGTATATATACAATATATGAAGAATCAAGAAAAAATGTGGATGAAGAAGTGATTCATTTCATGCATATAGATAGGTGAGAAAAATGAATAACAATGCAAGTTAGTTAGGATGTAGCATCCATGAGGATGTGGATAGTGGAAGTACATGATAACAGGCAAAAAGCTCTTTTTTAGGAAAAGTTTGGGTTGCTGACAACCTAGGCACTAATTTGTTTAAGTACAGACAAGTTTTTTTTAAGGAAAATGTTAGGTACCCGTTAGGGACCTGGTTTCTCTGATTCTAAGAACCCGATTTTCTCTGATTCTAGATACCCGATGATAATCTTCTCTGTAGGGGCTCGATTTTCAATTCTAGGGACCTGAATCGGGTATGTAAAGCACCTTAACAAACCCTGGTTTAGACCATGAAGAAATAAAGCAGTTACCCGATGGACTGTGATGACGTACCTTAGTTACATATATAGTTTGCATGGAACAGTAACACAAGGTGAAAATTGAAAGGCAAAGGTGGTAATATATTTTCCATTCGAAGGTTTCTGATATTGCAATTGAATAGGTTATGAAAAGTTTAAGAACAAAAAATAATCTAATGAGATAAAGGATACATTAAAAGAATTAGTTGAGTTAGGTAGGTGAGTCAAATGGTCTTTCAAAAAGAATCCTTTTCCAGCAAAGAATCAGACACTTACTATGATCTAACATAAGTATATATTTCGACTACTAAGCAGACATTATTAGCTTGTATTCAAGTAGAATCATTAGAAAAATAGGTACATAGGTATTAAACAGAATATTTCAAAAAAATACAATCATTCAAAAAAATAGATATGTGCAATGGAACTACGTCATCGCATACATGTAAAAATGAGTTAAATAGATAGTCAAAAAAAGCAATTTGAGTTATTTTTTTGGATGTGAATACAGTAGTAGTTGGTCTAAGCTAGGAGCCATGCAGCATTGCTTTGAAATTGCATTACACTACAATGTAAATAAGTGTTATTCAAAAGGTCCTTATTTTAAACTGGTTACTTAGTCAAAGTTAACAGTGTTTGCATGAATGAGGGGTAAATGACTGCTTAAATGTATCTCACTATGACAAGGTAGTTTGAGTCAATGCAAGACAAATACTTGTGGCATTCCTGTGTTCTATAGGTTCTCTCACTACCATCGATGAAGTATTGATATTACTCATATAAATAACTTACAATGGAGCCACTCACTTGTGTTACACCCTCTCTTAACATTTTGGACATAAATATTTTGTATGATTCTTAACTGCCTTAATAATGTCCATATTATAGTGTTTGTGTTTAAAAATATTTTTGAACTGGTGTAGAACATATTAGTGTCATGTAAGTTATGTACGTTTCATTTGCCTTTCAGAAGATTTTATTCAAAGTGAAAATCAAGAGTTGTTCATAAAAGCCTAAGCTGCGTAATATTCGTTAAAGATGAAGTTAATGGCATTGTGCTGCGGTGTGCAGCTACACCGATGCTATGCTTCTGCAAAGCATTTTAATCCTTTCTCTGTGGCACTCATGGATCAATCAGCATCAACCACTGTTTTCAGGCGCCACATATCACAGCTTGAATCAGAATCAGGTAAATATTTTGGTTGTTGTTTTTATGGGCTGCAGCTTTCTTGCATAGGATTAGGATTGGGAGTTTTAATTTAAATTTGGGTGAATAGGAGTACACGCAATTAGTGATGTGCATTATGGAACATTTAAAGGTTCTGGAATATTCCTGAATCTTTATTTTGAATCCAGAATATCGAATCCTATTCTGGAACAACATGTTAGGAGCACAATAAGCTGATCATACAGAGGTTAAATTGCCAATCAGTGATCACGGTTGATGAGATCATTACATTACTGTGCAGTGCTGAGAGCTCTTTGAGTCTTTCTTTCTCTTACTCAGGAATGGAAAAAGTGCCACTGCAAAATTTATTGAAACCATTTTTTACCAAAATTTACTGAAACCATTTGTGTTAACTGTTTATATAATCCAAATTTATTTCGAACCTCAATATAAAAGAAAACTCTGATTTTCAGATTCGAATCCATAGGACTTAATATTCCATTATATGCATCCCTACACACAATTTACGAGAGCAATGAAACTTGTTTTGCATTGACTGAAGTAGTAATTATAATCAGAGATTCTTTTTGAGTAAGATTGTAGGACAGTGGATGCGTAGTGTTACATGAAGTTGATTTCCTGCATCTTTAAAAAAAATTAGTGATACATTCGTTTGTTTATCACCTCTGTGGCACAAAGGATACAATGCTTTTTGCTGCTACACCCTAAATCAGATTTCTTTGACATAATGCTCACAGATTTGGGACAGTGTTTTGTTTCATAACAGTTGTTTTAAGTTGTTCGCCATAATTTTGCACTGCATGAAAGCTGTGGCATAGTATTTTCTTCCACTGCATATTGTCCTAGAAGCTGTATATATGAAAGCGTAACAAATTGCATTTGCTATGCTATGCATTTTGTGACTTGAGCCTTTCATGTACCACACAAGTGTAAGTATATCTTGATGTGCTTTTTAATCGTTTTGTATTTAGTTCATTCAACACCCATCAGAAATATTGCAGATAAATGAACCTGTAGCCATGGTAATTCCTTTTGGATCTATATTGACACACATCCTCCATTTTAAAACTATTGTTTTCAAGGAGCTGATTTTATCCACAAATAATTTTAACAAACTATCATTTGTGCAATGCTGTGCTAATGTTGTTTGTGATTGTTATACTGTAATTACCGTATTTTCCAGGGTATAAGTCGAATTTTTGAACCCTAAAATTTTTGTTTAAATATCAGGGTCGACTTATATGCCGAGTAGACTTCCAGGGTACATTGAAAAATTATTTTTATTGAGAATTATTTATACATATACACTACATATTTACACTACAATTAAAATCTATCGAATTCATCGTCCTCATCGTCCGATTAAAATCTATCGAATTCATCTTCCTCATCGTCCGATTTTAAACAGTTCTAACGTTTCCGCATCTGTAAGTCCCGTCAGCACATCATTTAGCAACTCTTTACTTGAAAATACCTGCAATAATACGGTAAATCTTGAAATACTGTTAGTCTAGAAGAAAGGGGGTCGACTTATACGGCGAGTATAGCTTGAAATTCTAGTTTTTAGGCCCAGAAACTTAGGTCGACTTATCTCCCGGATAGACTTATACGTCAGAAAATACAGTAAGGGTAATATTCTGGCTTGTATCATAGGTTAATCAAAAATTTTTGTGCAATTAAATGTTTTTAGCTGATCGTCTTGTGGTGCCACTTTCTGAAAAGTCTAGTTTCTTGCCTTGAAAGTTGTGTGCTCTAAAAACAGCATGCTAGTAGGTGTATCGTGAGGTTCCTAAGGCTAGACCAGGCTTTGTGATGGTGACATGTGATAGTTTTGACTGGAGGATACCACTGCTTTAGGAATGGATCTTATGCCTCAATATGATAGATTTATGTAAACAATTATAAAAATTGGTAAAGCAGGGCAACGTATTAGCAAACTGAAACTGCATAACTGTTTTACTTAAAATCAGTTGATTAGAGGTACGCAGTTGGGTTCGATTGACAAACAGTTGAAATTGCAAGAATTTGCAAAATCAGTTGAGTCATGACATCAGCAAGATAAGAAATGTTACTGCTGTCATGATGTATCAGCATCAGCCTTCAGATCATTGTATGTGTTGCGATGTTGCAAAATTTTTCAGAACACTAATAATTTTACTTCCCGTAATCTGTATTATCAGAGTATTTGGCAAAACATCCCCTAAGTTAAGTTTGCTCTTGAAAACCGTGCATTAGACCCCAAAATTAAGAGAATCTGTTAGAGGAAGCATCAGCCGCAGGCCTGTAGCTACAGGGGGCATTCTGGGACTGTTTCCCCAATTTTGTTGCCTCCAGAAAATTTTTGGTTCAAACATACAACAAAAACAAAAATCTTTTACCTGGAAAAAAGGGGTTTGGCCCCCCCAAAAAACTTTAAAACCTGGCTACAGGCTTGATCGGCTGTAGTGAAACAGTAACGTCTTCAAGAACCCTTTTGAGTTATTTTGTTCCTGTTGAATAATGTCAATAAAAATTGCACTTTGTTTGCAGAATGTTGACTCGAATACATGACCAGTGAATTAACATTACTAAAACCAGGTTTTTCAGGATGTTTTAGTGACCCGATTCGTGTCCCTAGAATAAAAAACTGTGTCCCGAGAATCAGAAAAATATTGAGTCCCTATAATCAAGGAAAGTCGGGTCCCTAGAATCACAGAAATCGTATCCCTACAGGTCCATGCCGTATACCTAACATTTTCCTTAAAAAAAACTGTTAAAAATGCTATGTTTCATTATTTCTGCACTTGCAAACGATTTATGTATTTCAAAAAATATGCTGTAACTACTGTGTGATGCATGTACAGTACAGCACTTTCCAGACTCACTGCACACCAGCCGAGCTGATGTAAGAAGGTAAAGTTCGGAAACTGGTACATTCTCAATACAAGTCCTCTATTTTTTTAAGCAAATAACCGTAACAAAACAATGCTTGCAGAACCTGCGATCGATCCAGTGCAAATCGACAGACGAGACAAGATCACTCTTATCGGGCTGAACCGGCCAGAAGCAAGGAACGCAGTAAACCAGGACATGGCTCGCCAACTTACTGTGGCGTTTCAAGCCTTTGAAAATGACGACAGGAGCAACGTGGCCGTTCTTCACGGAATAGGTTGGTCATTCACTTTTGCTGATTTCCATGCAGAAGTTGGTGGAAACAAGTTTATGAAACGATTGCGAGCTGAATGCATTAGACACTCGATACAATGAATGCAGTAGAATTGTATCACCAATCACATCTGATTTTATATGCAAACGTAAACCAGTCTTCCTTTTGTAAAGCATTGTTTAATTCATTTATATAAGGCTTTGGTTTCTCAGTCTCACCACAAAACCTCTGAAATTCTGAATACCGTTGTAAAATTGTTGCATTTATAAAAATAATTTTCAAAGGAATTGGTTACGTTTTCTATTGGAAAGGCAACGTATGGTGTGGATCTTTGCAAAGTATTGCTGTTTCAAAAATTTGTTGCGGATATTTTAGTTACGTCATGTATGCAGTGTTCGACAATTAGTTCACGTCCCAGAGCAGCAACGTGA
>Ga0210059_1002189_pt1 | contig 30299 bp, 13 predicted proteins | sample Ectturendosymbi2_FD_188042 | JGI IMG/M metagenome (GOLD analysis project Ga0210059, IMG submission 188042) | Ecteinascidia turbinata endosymbiont from Florida, USA - Sample 2 (SPAdes) (version 2) | ecosystem: Host-associated > Tunicates > Ascidians > Unclassified | place: Key West, Florida...
AGGGATCATGTCCCCAACTCCACCATCCTGCATCTCACCGGTTCATATGACCTCACTACTATCACAAGGCAGCGACGTCTGCGCTGGCTATGCCACGTCCACCGTATGGAAGATGGTCGCCTGCCCAAGGATATCCTCTACAGCGAGTTCCATAACGCGCCTCGTAGAACTGGCAGACCCAAACTGCGCTACAAAGACTTCATCAAGCGTGACATGGCGGGCTTCCACATCTATCCACAGTCATGGGAAACACTTGCTGCCCATCGCAACAGATGGTGTGCCTCTCTGAGTTTTGGTTATTCATTGTCAGCCACAAGCTACGCAGAAAAAATGGAGAAGCGCCGAGCTCATCGTCGACAATGACGGGATGGGCCGTGATGATCAAACCCTTGTAGGTGGGATCTCTGAACTGGGAGACATGGCTCAACATTCAAGGTTTGAGGAATTTCACAGCGGCACACTTTGTCATGAAATGTCACTATGTAAACATTTCACAATAAAAACATCTCTGCTGCTTGCACTTGGGGGATCTTTTTCCTTTGTCATTTCTCAAGATTCATGACCATAGGTGAGAATCAAAACAAAGACCAATATAAAAACTGATACCTTTGCAGTGTTTGAAGGTCTCTTTTTGTGACCATACAAGGATTAAGTACACATGATACTGTGCTTGCCTTAGCAATCCATGTATCAAGCTTCTTGCTCTGCCTTCCCTCACTCATGAATCCCACCCCAAGGTACTTATCTTCTCTGCCTGCTGCAGTGTAGCATTGCTAACTTTCCTTGCAGCTTGATTGCATGCAGCTGAAAACCAATCAAGTGCATGTTGAAGGCTCTGTTCAGAGGATGAAAGCAGTACCAAATGCTTGATCCTACAGCTTCGAACAGTGACACCCTCATCGACTTGTCTGTGACTGCCTATCTGATTCATATAGACCAGGGGTGGGCATGGCCTTCTCAAAGTGGCCTCCGAGCCAATTTAATTGCCCACCCCTGATATAGACTATGAAGAGTGGTAACAGCACACACCCTTCTCAAAGACTAACACTCATGGTGAACAGTTGTGATTTAATGTGCTGATATGGGGACACAAACTTATGAGTAGGAATACAGTTACTTGATGGCCAGTCACAGGTTTCTGTCAACATCATACTCCTGCAACACTCAACAAAGCATTTCTTGAGGGACCCATTCAAATGCTTTTTCATGTTTGACAAAACATGCACAGACATCTTTGAGCATACTCCCAAGATTTTTCGAAAATTTGGTCTGTTGTGCTACATCCAGCTCCAAAACCACACTGGGTATTCTCTAGCTTTAGCATCTTTTTTAGAAGCACTTCGCCCATACTTTTCCTGGAAGGCCAAGCATAGGAATACCTCAGTAGTCGTTGCATTTCTTTTTGCCCCCTTGCGTGTAAGAATGATCAACAGGGCTGAAAAAAGTGTGGAAATCGGGAAGGACCTTCCCGAGAAATTGGACATGCTGGCAGGAAATTACTCAGTTGCAAGTCAAATAAAATCAAATAATATGCAAAGAATTGCAAGCAAATCACAAGACTGACTTAGACAGCACGAATTTCCTCGCTTAGGCATGGTGTCAATATCTGGCCTTGCGACGCAACAGTTACACAAATGTAACAATAGTGGTCTCTTGCAGTTGCTGGTTACGTGCCATAGCGCAATGTGCCGGTAACTGAAACAGGGAAAGCTGTGAGTTTGAATATTGCTGCTATGGCACATGCAGTCAGACGGCACTAATGCCACCATGTTCTACAACAGGCGTCTCAAACTCAAATTGCTCCGAGGGCCAAATGAGGACGTACATAGTAGCTAGAGGGCCGGATTGTGACACTGACGCAACAACGGTCGTACCTGAACCTTACTACAGTCAGACCTTGTTTGTCCAAACTCCATTTAACCGGAATCCCTGCTGTCCAACACAAAACTGCTAGGAACAGATTTCTCCATATGCATTTAACCACTTTAATCCGGAAACCTCACTGTCCGGCTCCGACACAGAAATTTAGGAACGGTTATGCCAAATCAATAGAAAAAAAACACTAAACTGGATTACACCAATTGTTACTCAGTTGTTACAATGGAAGTGTGAAAGTCAATTTTCTATGCACGATCAATGTAACAGTGGCAGAACATGCAGTACGTAGTTAGCTCTCTTGTACAGTTCTTTTTCACATTTAATCTTATTCTGAATAGTGCAGAATTTTGCAAAAACTGCCTGAACGAATTTTGTGAAGACAGCCGTCAGTACATTGGAGACCTGCTTATGTGGAAAAAGCGCCTCACACAAAAAAATAGAAACTGCAAAGAAAAAAACAGTGTTTTACATTGTTTATTGAAGCAATAACTATTATTCAGTGTAGGCAGCACAATTTTCTCAGTAATAAGGGATACAGTATTTTCCAAGGACAATTCTGCAAACCTTGCGTTAAGAGATTATTAGAATTTATTATCCAAAAGAAATATTCAGTTTGGTTTCCAGAAGTTTCTAATTAGTCTACTAACTGGGATTTGGTTGGTCATTAGGTACCATGTTAAGGTTTTCCAAATGCCGGCGATCATTGTGAAGCTTCATATAAGCAGTCCATATCTTACTTAAATAAGCTATCTGAAACTCTAATGTAGTAAATAAGTTTCTTTTATATTGACACTTTCGCGTCCGTCCTGTTTTGAGCATTTCATGCCAAAAATTTTTTCTTCACTACTGAAAAAAGGATACTTGAGACAACCTTTTGTCAAGTTTTTGCAACAATTAAATGATTATAGTGAGAATGATTTGGTTTTAAAGTTAGTTGATTATTTTCTTGATAGTCGTTACGCTTCATTGACCACAAAAAGTAGTCATTTTGTATGGTCCATAACTTCGTAAAACCTTAACCAATTTCAAATTAATTTAGTTTTCGGAATCAGCATGAAAAGTTCTAAAAATTGGTTTAAACATATTATAGATTTTACAGAGCTGAGCAAGATAACCAGTAGAATTTACTCAAACTGTTCAAATTATTCTCTATTTTTTAAGTTCTTCAAATTTCGTTGCTGTTCGTTTTGTTTGCTTAAAGAAAAAATTACAGTTAACTATGCAAGTGTGCTGCTTATTTTACTTTTTACTTCACGGTACATTTTTCAAAGGAAAAGTAAAGAGTGGGTTTTTGGTGGGTGTTATTCTTTTTTATATGAGTTTTTTAAAAAAAATGGGTTGGGTCCAATTACATCAACTCTGGTAGGTTTAGGCCTTTTTGGCCAAGGTCCCCAATGGCAAAAGGAAAATATTTTGTTCAAGTTATTAGTTGCAAGTAGGCTAAAATCTTGAATCTTTTGAGGCTTTCATTGGCTTTCTAACATTTCTCGTTCAAAAGTTATGAAAACATATACAAAATTTGGGTAAAAAATCTTCTTAGGTAATTTTTACCCAAAACTGTCTGAAAAGGATACAAGATTCAGTTCCACAATGAAATACAACCACAGCTGAACTTAAGAAAATGACAGAAAATGCAAGTGATTACTTCCAGCCAGCAAAAAAAGCTAGGTTAAAACAGACAAATGTCTACCATAGATAGCTGTCATAATTAAAATCACCTTTTAAATCTAGATTCCTGAAAAGTAGCATACCCACATCACACCACGATCCAAAATGCACACACACACACAGACAACTGCTGCCTACCATGTCTAAAAATGCACACACACAACTATTTTTTGGCTCACAAGCTAGTTAACTTTAGATATATAATGTCAATCCTTAATCTGTGTATGTCAAGACTTAGTTTAGGTTTGAATGCAATGGTATGACCAAATTTTTTATTTAATACCTGCTCAGCTTTAGACATATAAAAGCACTCAGAGGTTTGCTGCAAGCTTTTAAAGAATCAAGCAACTGTTTTCATGACTTTGCAAATGATTCAGACTTGCACATATATGTTTTTAAGTAACAAGTATGTAGTGTTTGTTTAGTGTCACACAAACCAATTTCCTACCTTAAAGAATTTTCTGATTGATTAGACTTTGTCATCTTTGTAGATACCAGTTACTTGCTTAGTTTTAGTAGCTCTTTCACTTTATGTGCACAAGCTACAGTTTTTTATGAACCCTAATCAACATCATACATCTTTTCTGATATAGCACCAACAAAAACAAAACTTTACATAGCAAAATTTATCATCTGCAGTCTGCAATTTATCTAGGGCAGTTTTTATTCTTTCAGGGAAAACTGATTTTTCATGCCTATGTTATTCATCATACTTACAAGCATGTGTTTTCAATAAAAAACTATTTTTTCACTGTTAAATAACTTGCCTGTATACAGTAAGTTAGACACTGCTTGGCTTCTAGTCATTGTCAAATTTAAAAAAATCTTTTAAAACAGCTGAATTGAATAGTTTGTACTTCACCTATGCTGCTTGTCACGCTAATGAAATATATGAGGTGATTTAATATCATCTGTGCAAAAAAGTAGAGGAAAAATTGTTTCTCTTCACCATATGGTCTATGTCACAAGACAAAAGCAAAACAACAACTAAAGACACCAGTGTTTTATATTTAGATTAAATATATATAGGCTTTATATCTACAGTAAAAATTTCTTAATATTTAGATTAAATATACATAGGCTTTATATCTACAGTAAAAAATATAAGCTTTCTTTTAATATTCTCACCAAGATTTGGTTTTGTGTTCCCCTTGGCAACAGGAGCAGAAGGGTTGTAAATTGGAGATTGGTGTGGATCTTTCAATGACTGTGTTTTTGTTGTTATGCCTGCAGAGGCAAGTCTACTGCCTATTGCATCATCTCCTGCCAACCTGCTTCCAACTGTTGAAGAACCAAAATAGGATTGGCTGCCTGTTAAAAACCACAGAATAGTTGGCTTGTGATGAACCAATACAGACACAGGCAACATTTAATTGCTAATGAACAACCGCAAACAAAAACTTTTCACAGACAATGGCATGACTGAATCCCGACAATATACATACAAACATGTTTGTGTTGCAGAGACTCACTTTGAGGTCTACAGTAGATATTCAGTCTAGCTAATTTAAAAACCACGAATTCTATACAGCATACCAGAGTATAAAATGCCAGACCAAATACTGCACAGAACAGTCACACTTACTTAGAACACCTCACAATTCACACCTTTAACATACAGTACTTACAAATAACTTGGCCTTTCACATTTAAAACTAAAGACATCTTTTTACAACCAACGTTTTCTTATTTTGTACAAAGCAATTTCAGCACTGTTGTTTTCTGAATTCAACTGAAAATTTCCCACACAACTCAGTAGGAAAAACCATGAAATTTTTAAACCATGAATCAAAGCTTTTCTCTTAGTGGAGTATGCAAACATTACCCTAACTACAAGTCAGTAAACCACATTAATAAACAGACAATGACCAGTGGAAAAACCACTTAGACAACTTGATAATATTTTGAAATTTCTTTGAGCAAATTGCATTGCAAGCAACACCAAATCACAATGTTATTTAAGCTAACTTGTGTTTGCTATACAACCATTAGATATCAAACACCATTTACAAAATGATCCAGCCCTGCTGGTGTTACTGAAACCCAACAATACACAAGCATGGTCACAAAACACGCGGCAAGCAGATGATGAATGGCATTGCTGGTAACACAGGAAATGATTGCAAGGTTGTACGAGATAGCATCAGTTAAACAATACTGCTGCAAAGGCAAATGTCACCATTTAGAAACTTCTATTGAAAGATGCAAAGAGCATGGAGAGTAACATATTTAGTGGCATAAACACAATGCACAATCTTAAGTTTTTTGTTACTAGTTGAAGAAATAAGCTAGAAACCAGCAGCACCTACCTAGTCTGCTTGTATCACCTTTTCTGAAGATATCAGATTGGTTTAGCATTATTTTTTTAATGCTGCAATGAGACAATGTTTTATATCTCTAACTTTCCATGTCAAGTAAGTTGCTTATATAACAAAGTAGTGTTTTCTAGATCCCCAGACAAACTACAACAAAGAATGAGAAGAGGCAGAAAAATCTGAGAACCAAAACATATGAAACCCATTTAATAATGCAGACCGGTTGCAGTAGAACTGCAGGAAAGCTTCAAATCTGCTGACTGTTTGACAGAGACAAGCAATATGAAATGCTATCAAACTGAACATAGCCTGAGGGCAAAAAAAGCACTATGAGCAATGGCTTGTTATGCGTAAGCCGTATGAAGAAAAACAACAAAAATGAAAACAATGCAAACACAACATAAGACTGCAACTGACCATATCAGCACACAAAAAAGTTTATCATATACTGCATTTAACGTTTTTCCTTTTTCTGTTACTTGGCCTCTTGAACAAGCACTTATGGCATGAATGGAAACACAATAGCACTTGATACACAGCCAAATCAATACACTGAGGCATTTCCTCTCTGCTTGCAATGGGAGATGTCACTGACTTGAAACACTTAGTGTAGCCACAGTATAGGAAATTTAGTTCAGGGCTGCGATGCTATGTTCATGATTCATCCACAACTAGTTAAATATGCTTCAGATTGTTTCTGATAATGAATGTGGATGACTCAAAAGTGAGTAAGGTAAGTTGCATCAATGGCATACTTGCATAAAATATAGCTGAATATAATTGAAGTTTGGAAAAGTAATGGTAATTTAATTATAGCTGAAGCTGTCCACAGTTTTTGTGAAGATCAAGAAGTCTATCAACATGTCTTTGAAAAGCTGCAGAAGCTCAACCTGTTTACTCTTAGTCTGATCCTTGGTGAAGAAAAGTTTTAATAAAGTTGGGAATAATGAACGAAATTTGAGAAAATTGAAGATTTTTCATCAGAATTGTGGATGACTTTTATTTTGATAAATTTACAAAGCAAATTTGGGAAAAACAAGAAATTTTCAGGCCTCTGGGTTTTGATCATTCAAGCCTTGGTTTCAGATTTTTGACAAAGTTTTGGTCTTGTACTATACTTTGAAACAAGTCTTGCTTGAAAAGTTGTAACCTTGACTCAGTGAAAACACTGAGACATTTCGGTAATTTTTTGCTTAGACATTTTGGTCACTGAGATATTTTGATCATTTGTCACAGATGTATTAAAACTCGCTGTAAAAAAAACAGCCTTGGCTACAACACTGATATGAATTGCAAAACATTAAAAATTCATTGATACCAAACCATTAAACAACCTCACAATTTATCTTAGCCTGCAGATGTATCAGATTTGGCTTCTAACCTCCAAACAAACCTCTTGTCTAGAAAAGTAAAAAAATAGCCTGGATGAGAAATGACCAACATTATAGAGTTTCAATTGACTTCTGATTCATGTAAATAGATAAAAATTTCCACAAGCAGCACATGTTTCGCCTTCCTAAGCAGAAAACTAACTGCCTAGTGATCTTGCTTGGGTATCACATACGTATGTATTAGAACTTGATTCGTTAGGCCGATGCTGATATTTATGCATTACTCAAACAATGGTTCAACATGTACAGTTAAAAAATAATACAAATGTATGTTAAAGCAACTCACAAGAAAATGGGAATAGCTCAAAACTGAAGAAATACATAAAAACATTTCAATTCTAAAATACAATAACTTAGTAATCAAAATTTACCATTTCAAAGTTATGATAGGAACACCATTGTATAATGTCTTCACTACCACATGTAATGCAGTAGACTTAGGAGTCTTAACACCTTGCTGTGGGCATACGAATATATCGTACTTTGAAATCAGGCATAAATCAAGCATATTTCGGTTGTCTTACCAACCGCATAGCTCCTCTGCTGATTGTGCTAAAGAGCTGTTCAAACACTCAACAGACTTGGTAAGTCTTCGAGTCTGCAATGAAAAAAATTCAGTTTTGGGTTTCTGTTTTTTTGTTAGTGACATCATAAGAGAGAGGTTTTTGTCCATTTTGGCTCATGTTACCTGGCTTAGGGCCCAGCTGCCAGACCAGGGTTCCCAACCTGGGGTACATTTGCCTATCCGAAGGGGTACATTTAAGGTTATTAATAGAAGATAAAAATATATTTGCATATTACTTATTTCCAAATAATTTTAGACATATCAGTTAATATTACTTTCAAAAGTCGATGCATGCTTATTGTTAAATATATCTACGAATAATCATAACAAAATATTTTGTCATAAGAAATTTTAGGGGTACATGCTCATCGTTTGAAAATCTGAAGGGGTACATGCTTATCTGTCAAAATGCTGTAGGGGTACATGCTTATCTGTCGGAATACTAAAGGGGTACATGGTAAAAGAAAGGTTGGGAACCCCTGTGCTAGACGGAAGTATTTTACTCAAGTTTACATTGGAAACTCGGCTAGAATCTGAGTCCTTTGAGCCTCTGATTGACTTCCTCACGTTTCTGGTTCAAAAGTTATGATTTAAAACAAACCACACAGCTAATTATCTGATTAGTGGATTGATTACAAAATTTGCTGTTTTTAGATCATACCTTTTAAACCCGAAACCCCAGCAAGTTATCCAAAGTATCGAAAGACTCAGATTTTAGCCTAGTTTCCAATAAAAACTTGAGCGTAATACTACGATCTAGCAGTTTGGCCTCGGGCCAGATGAAGTGGGCCAAAAAGGCCTAAAACTACTCCACTTGTGACGTCACTCACAAAAAACCCAAACAATTTTTTTTTTCATTGCAGACTCAAAGACTTGCTAAGTCTTTTGAGGGTTTGAACAGTTCTCTAGCACTTTTGGCACCAGAGATATTCCCATGCAAAGACACGTGAAAACTGCTGGTTTAGGCTAAAACCATTCCGGCAGCTAAGGTGTTAATTTCATATACATACAAACATCTTCCTGCCTGATTTAAAACAACCAATAGTGGCTGTAGATGACATCAATCTGCCCTTCCATATTGTACTCGTGAATTTATTAAACTATGATTACTCAAATATTTAACTTTATAAGTTATACCATGACATATTTGGATATAATAGCAGTAACATTTACAATTTTCTTCCATTGTTAGTTTTGACTTATACAATTACACCAAGGTACTAGTAACTCAAAACTCTTGCAATATGGTTGGCTATTCTATTGTAGTAAGCAAGCTTGGGATAGTGTATTACAGATACAGAAATACAGTTTTTCAGCATTGTCTTCTTGCAAAAGATGTTTTGTCATCATAAAGAAGGCCAGCAGTGCTGAAAACTCATTCTCACAAGTTGGCAAAGCTAAAACAATTTCTTGATGGGGCAAATTCCCATGCAAGAGTCATTCACACTGTGAAAACAAGCAATTCATTGTCATGAGGAAGCATTTCAGTACCAATTTCTGTGCAGACAGAAGTCACTAAAACAGTCTAACAACACAATGCAAGTTTTGATGTGCTTGGGTGTTAGTCATATGCTTACTGCATAGAAGCTCACAGCAAGCATATGTTACATCAGTGCGGTCCAAACACTGGCACGCAGGCCACATGCGGCCCGTGAACAGGTTTCATGCGGCCTGCGAACGTTTTCCGCATGACGTATATTGCACAAAGTCAAATACTGTACATTGTATTAGCCAAACAGCCCTTGTAAGTCACACATCATTGAAGTGCAGGTCAATATGTAATTATTAGGGAATAGCAATATCTCTTTAAAATTTATGACATTACAATAGCTGAACTCTAGGCTTTGTATCTTTATTGCAAGCATAGACTCTGTAACTAACTTGCCGGTTAGATTAGAAGATGTGCATTGTGGAAGTAACATTAAGTCAAGTATAGCAATTTAACAAAAATTAGTGTCAAAAGAAAAGTGTCAGAGGAAAACAGAAAGTTCAATTCTAGCTGCAAAGAAAGGTATTTCTTCGCCAATAACAATGGCAAACTACAGTGTCTAGTGAGCTTGCAAGCAGGGCTACAGAGTCGGAGGTAAAATCTCAGACCTCAACTCCGTTCTTTCCAAAATTTCCGACTCCCGACAGCGACCTTTTTAAAATTTCCGCTCCGGCTCCTTAACATAAAGTGAATGAAGTTTGCCTGTCAACAATTTGGAAGCAACTAGCACTCAATGAAAATCGTGGTGCACAGCAAGAATTTTGTGTTTTGACAAAAGTTTCATAAGAAATTCCACCATTTCAACATGAATTCCCAACTTAGGAGTGTGATCTAAAAAAATGATCAACTTGGACTTTCGGAGTAGGACAAAAAAATCTGGCTCCGACTCCTAGTGTTGTTAGGAATCCGGCTCCAACTCCACCCAAAAACCTCCGTTTCCCTGTGCCTTCAACACTGACTCCGCAAAGTAATATCCATTCCAAAAGTGTCATTATTTAAAGAAAGATTACAGCACCAAACACGAGAAAGCATACATTCGAGAAACCCATGGAAATTCTAGGAAAGCAATTTTGAAAGAATTGAAGGATTACCAGGCCCGCAATCAGGGTGGCAACCAGGCAATTGCCCTCTCCTAAGATACTTTGCATTGAAGATGTGCTCCATCCCATGCTCGTAATTTGCGATAGTGCTTTCTCAAGTATGAAGCGATTGAAAAGCGATGCACGAAATAGAATGGCTGATGAAACATGAATGCCTGCTTGCGTCTGCCAACTACGAAAATTAACACTAAAAGCCCTTGGACTGAAGATGCCGTATGGCAAAATCAATTTCCATTGAATAACATCAATGCGTGCTGATTTTTGTTACTTGTGCAATGTGCACAGACAGTGCTTAAAAGCCCAGTGCGGTCATTTTTTATCGTTTTTCAATTTTAGCATTTCGTATTTTCATTGTTATTGCTATTTGCTTCGTCACACTCCTTGACTTTTCCGAAGTTATAATAAAGTTTTTGTAGCTATTGGTATTTTTTTTATTAGAGCTTTTGGAAACGGAATATTTCACACATCTACATAGAAGCCCTGAGCGGAGATTATGTTCTTCAGTAGAGTTCCTTTCATAACTATCAACACAGTTGCGCAACAATGGAGTAAAAATTGATTGATTTTCTGCAGAGAACCAGGAGCTAGGTTGATATTTTAAAACTGTGCTGACTAAGTTCTAACAGAACATTTTGTTAACAATTTATTTTTCTGTGTAGGCTGATTTTTCACCTTGTAAAAACACGCAAATATGATATAATGGTTTGTTTCAATGCAATATTTGAAGTAAATTGAAGGAAAACGTTCGTAAACAGTTTTACAAATGAAAGGTCAAAAATGACCACACTTGTCCTTGTAGGTAGAAGATTTTTCAGGACTTCTAATGTTAAAGTGGACCTTGACTTTATAACTGAAACCAAAAAAAGTGGTTTTCCTATTTTGTTGGTGTGTTGTATATCTTTTTTCTAGCAGAAAATCTCTATTTTGAGTCGCAAACAAACAATACCCTAGAATCAACAATTGCCTTAGGCGTGCAGCAAGAATTAGGACTATTAGAACAGCAAACCAGTCTTTCAATTGCATTCTTTTAATTGCATTCTTTTAATTGCATCTTTTAATTGCAATCTTTTAATTGCAAACGAGTCTTTTAATTACGTTGGAGTTCCTCTCTTTGCGGCCCACAAACTTTTCCTCAAACCGTAATGTGACCCTTCATTCTCGCAGTCTTGGACCACCCTGTGTTTCATCATAAACCAGTTTATTTTGGTGGTAATTACATACTGTTCTGTACATTACGAGGGACGCATGCCATAAAGATCAAACAATGACAAACAATCAAATGCAAGCTAATTGGGCAGTGGTTGAAGTATTTTATTCAACAATGTTAAATGAATATCAGCTTTGACCATGAATACAAATAATTTGTACGCATGCAACAAAAAATGTTAACTATCACAAATTCATTGAAAAAGACTCAATAACAAATACCAAAGAATTGACATGCAAAATCAAGTTTGTTGATATGTACTGTAGCTTAACAACCAATACACCTTTAGCCAAAAACAAAGCAAAATTTTTAACATACCTTTGATTTCGCTGCTTTGCATACCAGTCAAAGAAGTTTCCTTTAAAAAATATCAAACTTTAATCTTTAGCTTTTCTATAACACATCAACATGCCATTATGACAGAATTACAGTCATCAAATTCATGGAATAAGGTTTGGGCATCAATATATAACACAGCAATGACAATAGCAAATCACTCAATGACAAATTAACGCTATCAACCGATTTTGTACCTAAAGCAACTCATTTGCATTATGTCACTGATTTAAATACGCTTAACCTTAACCGTTTCTACTTCTTTGACCCACTGCTTAGCCACAGGGCACTTTCTAAGCAGGCCACCAAATTAGTTGAATATGCATAAATACTATTGTTTGTGTTTTTTAGAAGCCAGATGAAAGACAATGCCATTTAATAAGTATCGACACAGCAACCAGGGTTGCAGAGTCGGAGGTTTTTTGGGTGGAGTCGGAGTAAGTTTCCTAACAACACTGGCAGTCGGAGTCAGAGTTGGATTTTTTGTCCCAGCTCTGACTCTGAATGCCCAGTTGGATCATTTTTTACATCACTCTCCTCAATTGGGAATTTTGGTTGAAATAGTACAATTTCTTTTGAAAATTTTGTTGAAACAGAGATTTCAGCTGTGTGCCACGATTTCCATTGATTTTAATAGCCAAATTTCATTCCCTTTATGTTAAGGAGTTGGAAATTTTGTAAAGATTGGAGTCGTAGTTGGAAATTTTGTAAAGTCAGAGAGAGTCGGATATTTTGCCTCTGTGACTCTGCAACCCTGATTGCAACCAATAGAAAGGACACAGTGGGAACTTAGACTTCAGAAGGGGAGTGGGAAACAATGGATTAGCATAATAACAAGATCCCTTTGACTTTTTCAACATAAAGTCATAAGTAAAGCCAGAATTTTTATAAATGTTTGCATCAAGTGAGGACCTAATGTTAGGAAAGCATAGAATTTTGCATGAAATGCAAGAGCATTTGTATTTTCTAGCAGAAAAGTGAGCACTTCATGAAGTATGAAGATTGTTATTAACACATTTGTTGCCGGCGTACGAATATATCGTACTGGGAAATCAGGCATAAATCATGTGTCTTAGCAATGGCAGTACTCCTCAGCTGATTGCACTGGAGAGCTGTTCCAACATTCAAAACACTTGGCAAGTCTTGAGTCTGCAATAAAAAAATTTTTGGTTTTGGGTTTCATGTTTTTTGTGAGTGATGTCGTAAGTAAGGTAGGTTTTTGGACATTTTGGCTCATGTTACCTGGCCTTAGGCCCAACTGCTAGACCAGCTATGTCCAACCCAAATGGCTTACTGAGCCAAAAATAATGTCACTGTCTTGACCAGGGCTGCATATTGAATGACATACTATTGACAGCAGCACATTGAATGGCTTATTTTGATCTTAGCAAATGAAATTTAGCTTAAGCTAATATACTAAAAGCGTTTGAATCCTAATTGCAATGGTAACAGATGTGATAAAATGCTACTAAGGACCAGTTGCATTAAAAGTCAAATTCAAAATTATCAAAATAAGGACAGGTTGTCGGTATGTAGGATACTTTTACTACAACGAACACCTATACTGGGCCGCACAAAACCTGCGGCCCGCGGAGCGTGGGTTGGACATAGCCGTGCTAGGCGGACGTATTTCAATAAGTTTTCATTGGAAACTAGGCTAGAATCTGAGTTTTTTGAGCCCTTGGTCGACTTTCTCACGTTTCTGGTTCAAAAGTTATGGTCTACTCTAAAATAAACAAAATAATTATCTAATTAGTGGATTAATTACTAATTTTCTTGTTTTAAGTCATAACCGTAGCTTTTGAACATAAAACCCCTGCAAGTCATCCAAAGACTCGGATTTTAGCATAGTTTCCAAATAAAAACTTGAGCGAAATACTACCATCTAGCAGGTTGGACCAAGGGCCAGATGAAGTGGGTCAAAAAGGTCTAAAACTATTCCACTTATGACATCACTCACAAAAAATCCAAAACCCAAAACCAAAAACTTTTTTTTCATTGCAGACTCAAAGGTTTGCCGAGTCTTTTGAGACTTCAACAGTTCTCTGGCGCAATATTCTGAGGAGTAAATGCCATTGCTAAGACACATGGCTTAAGCTTGATTTATGCCTGAAGTTGGCTGAAATCGCCTGGAAGCTAAGGTGTTAAAACCAACACAATTTTATCCTTTCCAAGCAACTCAATAATGAAAACATCTGGCTCCTTTCTTCTTGGTTCAGTTCACCTCATTTCTGTCAAAAAGTGGTCAAGTCAAGGACTGCTTAATAACACTTTTGCTACCAACCGATGTATATATACATTATTTAAATTTGTAATGTTTTCCCAGCCGACGTAGATATATGTTTTTGCTAATTAAAAGTTCTCAGAAATGTACATATATATTTTAATCCAAATTTCGCAGTGGTATGTAGTCTAAAAACGTGGTCCTAAGCTGAGTTTATGTAACTTTAGGTTTTGGATTGAGAATCCAAACTCTTTGTGGCTCAGAGGCTGTGTAAATGCATGGCCCTTTTGAGTTTGTCTGTCTACTTAGGCGGGACCAGGGTCCAGCGGCAATGAATGTGATTTTGTGCAATGTAAGTGCTTTGATATGCTGCCAAACGTTAGGAAAGCATGTAAGAATGTATCAGAAACGTTTCTGTAAGGATGTTTAGCCATGTTGATAAAGTTTTGCTTTGTGCCAATGTATAGCTGCTTTTATTGTCTCAAAAAAGTGAAACTTATGCAAAAAAAGTGACTCTGGTAGGCCCAGGCTTGTTGCAGTGGTATGTAGCCTAAAATGTTTTGAAATGATTTGACATGATGGCAATTGTTTAGCGCAGGGTTTTTTAAGGTGTTTTAGGGACCCGATTTGGATCCCTAGAATTGAAAATCAGGTCCCTAAAATCAGAGGAAATTGCAAAACACTTCTAATTAAATGAAATTTAGTTGGAAAGTTTTTGGGCTCTACAGGTCCATACCAGGGTAGGTACCTAACATTTTCCTCAAAAACCTGGATTAGTGTAAAGGCAACAAAACTTATTGCAAGCCTAACATTTTAGCATTAACCTAGAAAACCCCTAGGAGTATCTGCCTTCTGCAGAACATCATTTGAATTTCCTGCCAAAACCACCCAGGACCTGTGGATATCGACACAGGGAAACCACCCCGGATCAGAAGTGTTATCATTTCAGCAAAAACATTTATCAACTACTTGCCATTCTCAAGACAGTGATTAGTTCTTAACTACATTCTTCCCTGTAGTTGCAACAACACAAGGTTGAAATGAATAAGAAAAACAACCTGAGGAACATCTCCTGCAGACACATCCTTATTCGCTTTGTCATTTGAGTCCATGGGTGTTCCACTGTGTGTTCCATTGGTCAAAGGAATTTCAGTAGTTGCAGGAGGTACAGCAGTTGATTGAGCAACATCAACCATATTTAAATCAATGGAATAGATAGCCTATGTTAATCACATATAATTTTGCAGCCTATGTAAAATGCCAACAGTTGTCCTGCAGTCTACAAGACACAAATCTTTATTCATGTTTTGTATTGTTTACTACTGTAAAGTCTTTGGTTTCATTCATCAACAACAAACCCATGAGACAAATTTTAAAAATTACACAATTAAAAAAACAAATTTTATAACATTTTCAAAAATATTTCAACCATTTGAAAAGATAAAATTATAGCAACATTAAATTCACTTAACAGTGATAATTTCATAATTACTAGGTCTCACTATGTGGCCAAAGGTAACAAGAAATTTATGCCATGTTTTGAGCAAAAATTTAACATTTTTCTGAAATATTTTCTTCGTTCAGTTTAGTGTATTCAAGCTTCCAAATCTGTGATGTACTTCTTTTGCCTCAAATTCCTTGCCATTTATATTTTGTATATTATATTTGGACTTGCTAAGTTAAGCTGTTTTTCCAAACTTGAAATGCTGTCTTAAATAAATGTCATTAGTATACCATGGGTCAAGGGTTTTCTTAATTTAGTATAACAAGTATAACTTAAGTGTACCTAATTTTTTTTCTTTTTTTTAATGAAAACCTTGACTTGTATTCAAGAATGTTTTCTAATATTCAAAACATTTTATAATAACTACTCTCATTATTTTCAATTCATTTCATCAAAATGCAATCAGTGAATGAATGAGCAAAGGACTTTCTGCAAATGATATACCAATAATTTTAAGAAAAGGGCTTGAAGTTTCAAAATGATTGGAGACAAAGGGAGGTAAAAGATTTTGACTACAGCACTGACATCACAACATTGTTGCAGATGCTTGAACCACACTACAATGAATAATTCACTTTAACCTGTAAATAAAATCTTGATACAGAATGACCACCTATTTTTGAGTAAAAAGCCTTTATCTTTATTTAGGTCCAGCAGTTATAGCATATCCATTTGCAGCTCTTGCTTGCAACAGAATTCTGCATATATATCTACATTTATTAATCTGTGGATTTTCTTGAATATTACGAACTACATCAAAATCAAACAGTATCTAAAGTAAACAAAAAGCACCTACAATAATCAAAAACAAACAGCAACAATCTTGAAAAAGATCGTTTGCCACAATTATAATTTAAGATTCATTGTTCAAAAAATATGATAGATCAGATGTCTCCAAACTACAGACCATGGGCCAAATCTGGCCCGCGATACCATTTCATCCAGCCTACGAAGCCATTTATCAATAATTAAAATAATGTATTTGCAAAAAATTTCCTCATTTAGTGTAAGGTAACATCTTCCAAAACAATGGCATTACGTAATATGTCCAGCCCTCAAACTGTAGCTAATGTGGCCCTTTGACAAAAAACTTTGGAGACCCCTAGAATAGATCAATGGTGGGCAAACTGTGGCTCACCAACATAATTTGTGTGGCTCTTCTACCTGAATAATGATACCTCAAATTGATGAGTTCATTTTTCAATGTGTTTACACAAATAAGTTTAGTTACCAGGGCGTCTATGCGAATTACTAACCAAGGCAGAGAACCTAAAGCTCCAAAGTGAGGTTACTTTAAGTTTCCAGAAAAAAATTTAATATTTTCAGAGACACATTATCAACAATAGTTAAAGGCCACAAAGATGGCGGCAAGTAAATCAGTCACAGTTTATTGACAGGGAAACTAGTTTCGCGTTTTCCAACGTATCATCAGTCCTGTAAATGTAAGACAAATCTTACAGGTGAAATGTTGGCACTTGAAAACAAGTAAAGAAAAACACACGAACTGTGGCTAGTTACAACGACATTACTAACAATTTTTCGAAGCTAAAAGGCTGACCTTTCCAGATCCTCATAAATCTTATGGAAAGGTCAGCCTTTTAGCTTTGAAAAATTTTTAGTAATGTCGTTGTAACTAGCCACAGTTCGTGTGTTTTTTTTCACTTGTTTTCAAGTGCCAACATTTCGCCTGTAAGATTTGTCTTACATTTACAGGACTGATGATGCGTTGGAAAACGTGAAACTAGTTTCCCCGTCAATAAACTGTGACTGATTTACTTGCCGCTATCTTTGTGGCCTTTAACTATGAAAAATAGATTCGCTTGCAAGTTTTAATCGTCGCAGAAGAATGAAAGCAGAAAGCAGGCAGATTCCTCAGAAGCTTGCTGCAAGGCTAAAGTTTGTTTATTGTCAAAAATATTCTGTCATTTTTCCAAAGTCAGAATGAGAACGAATGCTTTTCATGAAAAGTCAACTGCAGACCACAAAGTGAATGAATACAAAAATACATTGCAAGGACTACTGGATGAGTTCCAAGTCAGATTTGATGATTTATATGAGTATAAACCATGCTTTGCATTCCTTGTGAATCCATTCAACATCAACGTAGTCGGTAGTAGGATTGTAGGTATCCGCCTGAGGTGGCCGGAGTCACATTTTCATACTCTGGCTCCGCTCCTGTTCCAAAATTTTTGAATCTGGATTCAGGTCCAAAAATTTTGTAAATTTCAGAATCCGACCCCTGTTTAGACTCTGGCTGCTATTGATGCAACCAAAATTCAACAATGTTTTTACTCAAGAAATGATATGCATAAAGACCATGCTGACTCCTGCTGAAAATGAAACGTGACTCCAGATCCGGTTCCGTTTTTTCACAAATTTTTGACTTCGGGTCTGAAAGAATGCAAAATCCTGCCGGAGTTGACTCTGGATCTGTGGCCACCTGTGGTATCCACCAGTTTGAAACAAACTTGTCTGCTATAGAAATGAAACCGACCAAAATGCAGAAAGATCTGATTCTAAAAAATGTCAGTTACTTTCTAGCAACATTTCCAGAAAGTAAATATTTAGGAAAAGTGTAGGACTCATTTCTGTATTTAGCACAACATGTTGCTGTGAATTTTTATTCTCTGTAATGAATTTCGTAACATCAAACAATTGAGCAACCCTAAGAAATGAACACTTGGGATAATTAATTTGCATGTATATATAATCTAGAGTTTTGGAGACTAGCAAATCAAAAAAAGCACCTAATATTGATAAATAATGTGTTTGTTGTGTTTCAAGTACTGTATATCATTTTATTCAAACCTTGCATTCTTTACTGCATTTGCATTTACAACTAGGCTTTTTTCAGTCATTTTTCCATTACAGACATTTTTTTGTAATTGCATAAAAAATTACTGTATTTATTCAAGAATAATGCGCAGAATTGTATACCAAAAACACCAATGCAAAGTTCGGTGCGCATTATAGACGAGGTCTTAGATTTTTATGCCTTTACGCCAGAGGGCACATCAGTTCAGGTGTTCATAATAAACAAGTCATACGCAAGAGAACGCGCAAGTGCGGTATATTTCGTATAGCCTGTCTCAGCATAGCGCAGGGGTTCAAAAACCTTTCTTCAAAAAACAGAACTTTTAGCCTTCATTACACAATGGCAGCACACCTAATTTTGACTCCCGCTGTATCTGTGTTGCACGACAGTGGGTAGCTTTGGCAAGCAGCTGCACTTTTCTAGAATTCGATGAGTCGTTGCATAAGGAATGACCTGGATGTAGAATGCGGCCCTAGTTCTTTTCGTATACCAGAGCGAAATGGGACAGCGCTTCCTAAAACCGGCATGTTAGCATTTTACCGCGTGGTATCTGTGGATACAATGCGCTGTAGATAGGGATGGGCATTTAGGAATACCGAATCCAGAAGGATTCGCATCCTAAACTATCCAAATCCAAAATGCTAATTTAAACCGGGAAATTGGATTCAGTTTAGATCTTCCACAACATCAGCGGTGTACTTGGTTCCACCACATGAAAGTTAATGCGCACAAACAGGCATTTTTTCAGTCCATTCATGTGCGTTTTTCTCTTGTACCGCGTGAAAATAAGATCATTACTGCGCATCCACAGACATTTTTTCAGACCATTCACATGCGTTTTTCTCTTGCACTGCATGGAAACAGCCCTAAGTACACACACATGGACATTTTTTTCAGTCCACTCCCAGCATTTTTCTCTTGCACCACATGGGCAAGTGGAAACTTAGCACTATTGTGCATACACTGACATTTTGCAGTTTACCACATAAGCTATCTTGAGACACCAACATGCATTGCACAGTGATTCTACAGTTACTTAACCGACTACATGTATTTGTAAGTCATTGAGTACATTGTGATTGTTTCCTGCATGTTTTAAAATCAGTTGTCGTTGTTTTGTTAATGTGTCAGCTAGAAAAGTGCCTGGAGAGAGGAAAACTGCGAATGAGCAGTTGCCTTTGCTTGCACAAATGGCTTGAAAAAATTTTTGTAGAACTTGCCATATCAGCTTCTTTTAAAATATCTTTTTCCAGTGCATAAGTAACTACCACCAAGTCGCAATCACGGTTAACATGCAGACATTTGGAAAACCTTAATGTGTTGCACTACATCAGCGGCGCATCGCTTCACTGTCATCACAGGCCTCCTTGTGCCATAGGTACCCAACAGTAACGCTGATCCATTATCAGATGCTGCCACTGCAGGTTTCTAATGTGTTTTGGAACAGGCAACAGCATTTCCCTCCTAACGTTATGCACGATTGATATAAGACAATCACATCGCTCCACATGCGTGCTACCTGACACCGTTGGTATCTGTAGCTTGACAACGAACCAAACACAAGAGATTTCATGAACTGTGGGATATAAAAATGCTTCTAGATGTTCTAAAAGTCCCTTCCTCCTGATGTGAAATCCTTTAGTGTTTAGCAAACTAACGGTCATCAGTTGAAACGTAAATTCGAAGTTGTTGCAGGCCCGTGCATGGCATATTATCTTTATGTGCACACTGCGTGTTTGACGTAATAATTGCCTGTATTAGTCGTGGAACATTTCCCACACTTGCGACCATTTTCTGCTTGCTTTGGACTATACATATACTGCAGTTAAGAACCATTTATATCTCACAGCTGCCGTGTATGAAGATTTGTAGAAATGTGGAAGTTCGAAATGCCTCAAGAAATTCTAAAAACCTCTTGGCGCTGTAAGTGAAGACTTGTTAGCCTGTGACGTTATGAAGATTTTATAATCCCAATGGCGTTTGTTATGTATCATTCGGTTGAGGCATTCACCAAATAAATCTTCTTGATGTGAAAAACAAAGAGTGAACTCAAACAAGTAATAAAGTTGAAACAGTGCATTGTCCGCAGCGGAATGTATGGCATATATCCACATTTTAAACTGTGAAGTGTACTGTGCTCACTGCTCTGGAAAATAAACTAAAATTCGAGGTTGGTGTGCAGTACAGGTGCACATTTTTTGTTCTGTAGAGAATTTAACACATCTGGTGCAAAGGTGTCAAACATATTTGCATGCGTCTGGTAGTTACCCAATGCCATAAAATTAACTTTAAAAGTGCTACTTTCACAACAAAGCTTCGCCTCCATAGGGAGGAGACACGACTAGACAGCGCTGAACACAGTGTGCTGAAACCTGGAAGTTGAACGCGCTGTGTTGATTTTGGCACGTCAGTGAAGGGAGTCATTTCGGCAACAGTTGCTGCAGATAAATGGTTCAGGTTTCACACCATCTGAACAGTGCGCTTTACACTCCATCAAAGTTAACTATGTGATTAATCCATTTAAGTTTACAAATGAAAAGAACATTTCCCTTCGAATATTCGGTTTATGTGAATAGCCGTTTTGTGATTAACTGTTATGTTCTTATATGGGTAGTTTCGGTTTAGGATTCTAGAATCCTATGCGATAAAGTGGTTTATGTGTTTAACTGGTATGATATTAGCCAAAGTCGTTTATAGTTTTGCTAGGCCACTAGCCAAGTTTGACTAGGTCTGAAGATACCTTTAGCCTAGAAAAATAAGTTTTATTCTAAAAAATATTGCCCAAATCTGGCACTTCCTGGCATAATCACTTTCGCCTAGCAAAATTGCACCACTGCATTAAAATAAAAAGATTTATTGTTCAATGTTGTGAAAATATATTGTTTGTGTGATAAAATGATAAGTTGTTGATTTCCACTGCTGGAATAAGGAAAGTGCACTGTGTGGGCCTCCTTGGTTTTTGAGTGAACGACATTATTTTTTTGTTTTAGTAATTCTCAGCTAGGAAAAAAGCAGAATAGGATTCGGTATAGCTATTCTGGAATAGTAAACTATTCTGAAATACCCATCCCTAGCTGTAGATAAACCTTGCTGTTTGCAGTTTCAACACTACTTCGGCTCTATGATGTAATAATACAAAATGTTGCAACATAAAGGACGACATCGACGTTGCAACATGAATGTTGTGTTCAGTTTGGGCATTGTCTGTTTCAATACAATGTTTTCCAATTTTCAATCAAAAAATTAAGGATGCATGTTATACTTGAATAAATACGGTAAGTCAATTCGGTCAGAAACAAACTAATGAATGGTGTCATGGCAAGTTTCAATACTACTATGGTACAAATGACCAAAATGTCTCAGCGAAAAAAAACGCATTGACAATGCAAACTGGTTTTGCCACTCGCTACTATGTTTCATTTTCTGTGACTCTTCTACTGAGTAAGTTTGCCCGTCTCTGTCATACATATTTGCTCGACTGATAATTTTGGAACCCTGTAGCTAAAATATGCAAGGAGCCACATGCATCTGTCATGATACACATTGGAACAAAGTTTAGACTTGCAAATTTAAGAAGCACCCTTGCTGCAATACGAGGGTTTTAAGGCAAACAGAGTGACGTTCACCTCCAGGATCTCACAGACATTGACTTCAGCCTAATTCTTAGGCCCCCACAATTCTGTAAAGCTAAATTATGGAGAATGATGTAAATGTCATCACCAGGGCTGGAAAAAGTGTGGAAATTGGGAAGGACCTTCCTGGGAAATTAATTAGCTGCAAGTTAAGCAAATAATATGCAAAGCATTGTAAGCTAATCACAAGACAGGCTTAGAACTTACTCACTGAGTCATGGTGGCCCATCATCTGGCCTTGTGATGCAACAGTTTCTCTATGTAACAGTAATGGTCTCATGCAGTTGTTGGTTGCATGTCATAATGGTGGCATAGTGTGATGTGCCAGTTACTGAGATGTGGAAAACTATGAGCTTGAATGTTGCTGCTATGGCACATGTAGTCAGAAGGCACTAAGGCCAACACGTTCTAGAACTACATGCATGGATGCGAGTGTTGCATAGACACGCAACTTCTTTGTATCTTTGGCTTTGCATATGATGAAGCAATAAGTATTACTTTGTGCAAGCAGCAGAAAATTCTCAATAATTAGGGCAATAGTATTTGCTAAAAACAATGCTGCAATCCATGCGTTAACATCTTTGCTGCTGTTGCACAAGATATCCATACTTTGAAATCATGCACTGAACTGCTATTCTCACGCCACAACCAAAGTTTGGGTAAAAGAATATTTTTGGGTAATTTTTATCCAAATTTGTATATTATTGTAATAACCAAATTTGTAATAATGTTTGAACCAGAACCCTTAGATACCCAGTCACAGACTCAAGACTCAGATTTTAGCCTCGTTTCCACTAAATACTTGAGTGAAACACTTCCCTCTTACGGTTGGGGCGTAGGGCCCGATAACCTTGGCCAAAAAGGCCTGAACCTGTGACCCCACTTACAACATCACCTACAAAAAAAACAAAATGAATAAGTTTGATTTTCAAGAGTTGACAGATCTTCAGAGGGTTTGCACAGCTCTCAAGCTCAGTCGGCTAGCAAGTTATGGCCTTCAGCTAAATATCCCCAGGGGTGAAATTTTGTGAGACTTGAAATTTACCCAATTTTTAGTTTTTGAGCCATAATCTTGGCTCCAGATATGTTAGCAAGCCAATCAAAGGCTCTAAAGGCTCAGATGATACCCTAGATTCAAAAACAAACTTGAGCCAAACAAATGGCTTATTGGGTTGGTACCCCGGGCAGGTAAAATTGGCCAAAAAGGCAAAAACATGCCCCAATACAAGACTTCCCGAATCCGTAGAAAGTTTGAACAGGTCTCTAGCTCAATCACCTGGTGAGCTATGGTGTTGCAAAGCTCTGAAAATGTGGATTAAAGGGAAACCGTGCGGAACCGAAAGTGTTCTTGAGTGAAAGCTTCATCTTAAGAGTACCCTTGCTGCAATACAAGGCTTTCGAGGCATATGGACCGATGTTCACCTCTAGGATCTCATGGACATTGGCTGCAGTCTAATTCCTAGGCCAGTGGTGCTCAAACTTTTTGGCTCTTGGGCCACATTTGTCTTTCAGAAACCCTTCGCGGGCCACAAGAATTAATAATCTCAATAAAAATTCCCTAAAAAATTCTCTTAAATGATTAAAGTGTTAAGTTTTCTTCCAATGAAAATTGCTTCGCAGGCCACTCCAGAGGACCTTGCGGGCGACGGTTTGATCACCACTGTCCTAAGCACACAATTCTGATGGAGAATTAGGCTAAGTCAATGTCGTGACTCCAATGTTACAATGTGTGATAGGTGGATATATGTCATAGCATTATGAATGTAAATGTTATCATTTCTAGAACTATATACTCCACTTATCAAGTGAACTTCTTTCTTTTTCATGTACCCAACACTTGTTGGATGTTTTATTGTTAAACTTTTTGCAATCTGTTTCAACCCTTGCATCTTTAACCTCATTTAGCCAAAAATTTTGACAACGGCAACACTATTAGCATATTGATTTTTCAATACTTACTAATGTTTTTTTGCGATTCATTAGAGTTTGTTGCTTTTTGTAATATGTTTCTACCCTTGGCTCTTCAAACTCATTTGGTGAAGCTATGTGCCTGGTGGGACCTGGGTTTATTTTTTCAGTCATTTTCCAGTCATAGACTAAATTTTTTTTTTAATGACTGAAAAAATTAAGTCAATTCGGTCATAATGTTTGAAAAAGTAGGCTAGTGCATACTGTTATGGGACAAATTACCAAAAAGCTTCAGTGAAATATGGAACCCAAGGTGGGACATACATGCAACCGTGGTAATTCATTATGGCCCATGGGTAGTTGTATTACTTCTTCATGATTTGTATGGATAAACATTGTTCTTTGCCCTTGCTACTTGCCTTTGTTCTATAATGTCATGGTTACTGTATCGATCACTGCCTCATAAGCTTATTGTTACTTCCTTCTCTCATATCTGTACATACCTTTACTCTTCACCCATTGCTTGCACATTATCATCTGTGTTTTGTGAATGATCGTTGTGTATATAATTCAACATTTGTGTTGCTGATATATGTATGTTTTTTGTTACGTATTGTGCTATTTGCTTTCTTCCTGTTTTGTTGATACCTTGCATTGTTTAAAAACTGCTGCTGTAATTCATATTTTTCCATTTTTAATTTATGACAATTGAACTGAAGTTCCACTGTAAAGTACAGTACCAGCAAGTTTTTTAAAGGAAAATGTTTTTAGGTACCTGGTATGGATCTATAGAGACCTGATTTCTCTGATTCAAGGGACCCGATGATAATTTTCCCTGATTCTAAAGACCCGAATCGGGTCCCTAAAACACCTTAAAAACCCCTGGCACAAGTAACTATGCTTCACGGAAATTGGAGTGTGATCAGAATAATTTGCATTAACTCGTTGGCTGCCGGCCTACGGTATATTCGTACTTCGATTTCGGCCTAAAAAACAGCAGTTTTCGGTTGCCTTACCAACGCCCTAGCTCCTCCGCCGATTGCGCTAGAGAGCTGTTCAACAGCTCAAACGGATCGGTTAGTCTAGTAGATTGCACTCGAAAAATATTTTTTTGGTTGGGTAGTGCGGATTGTTTGTGACTGACGTCATAAGTGAAGTAGTTTTAGGGTCATTTTGGCTCATGTTGCCCGGCCTAGGGCCCAACCGCTACACCAAAGTGTTTCGCTGAAGTTTTCATTAGAAACTAGACTCAAGTCCGAGTCTTTTGAGCCTTTGATCGACTTTCTAGCGTTTCTGGTTCAAAAGTTATGATCTAAAATAAACAAAATAATTAATTATCTAATTAGTCAAATATTTTTACTAACTTACATCACAACTTTTGAACCCGAAACCCCAGCACGTCATCCAAAGTATCAAAAGACTCGGACACTTTCATTCCCAACACTGGCACCCACCCTCCTGGACTGACTCTTCTGAGAACAGCATGGGTTCAACTTAACCGCCTCTGCACCAGTATCGGACGTTTCCACTCCTGCTTGTACAAATGAGGTATGGCCCCCCCTGTGACCTATGATTGTGGCACAGAAGAATAAACTGTCAACCATGTCCTCCAATGTCCAATCCATCACCTCCTCATGGACTGCACGGCCTGATGATTCTGGATGATGAGACAATCAAATGGCTGCTCAACATCTGCCCTGAGACCTAGTGTGGCCTAGCAGCAGACAGTAACAACTAGCTCCAACAGCGAAGAAGCACATTTCGCGTTTAGTTTTTAGCTCTACCATGGGTGTCCAAAGGATTTTTTCCAGGGGGTCAACCATGATATTTTGTTTGACCAACTCGAAACTAAGAGAAAAAAAATTACTAAAAAATGAATAAGAAACTATCAAACTTAAAAGTAGTGGTAGTGTCTAAACCATATCTGGTTTTTGCCTTGGAGAGACTAAAAAACCTGTGTCCAGTTTTGTGACAGACATAAAACTGAATTGGAAATGTTCACACCACCATAAACTTGGTCGAGTGGTGACTAGTGCTGCTGTACAAGGGCTTGTTGCTTCGAGTCGTATCTTGGTTGTACAGTTATTGCTTTTTCGTTGGTGCACAATACACCTTTGACATTCCCACACAATATTTTATGTTGAAATTTTTGGGACAGCTTGTGATGTACTTTAAAAAAGCAAACACGGGTTTTCATTTCAGGTTTTGGATTAGGGTTTAGTGTTTACTGTTGAGGTTTAGGTATAGAGCTGTAATTTTCCAAAAGGTAGTGGCTATGGGTCTATTGGCAGACCTTCACTTTTTAAAAATTATTCATTTGCCACCTGTCACGTGACACGGTTCGAATAAAACGCTGATTTTGTCACACTAGCAACATTGTGAACAAAGTCAAGAAGTGGCTATGGCTACTGTAAAAGTGGTTGTCAATTCAGCTTTCACCATTGCTATTTTCACTTTGGCAGAAGTTACACTTTCGATGAGACTGATTCTTATTTGCTATTTTAAAAGGAAGTGTATAGGTAGCCAGCAATCCCTATGCAAGGTCAACTGCTAGGTAGCCAGCACCCACATGATTCAGTGCATGGTTGCACATAGTAAGGTTTAGTCACCACAAACAGAAAGCAAGCTCAGACTCTATATAATAGTAGGGTGAAATAACAATTGTAGAGTGGTGGTCAGTGTTGCCACTTCTGATGTTTTGAAAATTTTTGATGTCTGATGTTTTGGTCACAAATCCGATGTTGAGTGGGCTGTTGTTGTTTTCCACATTTCCTCTCTTTCTAGGTTGAAAATATATTAGTTTCTTTCATCAACCTCTCAAGTCTCAACCTCATGCAGGTGCTTAGCCAGGGGGGCAATTTCCCCCCCAAATTCCAAAAGTAGCACAAGCAATTTTCAGCTTAATCAAGCTTTTGATGTGTAAGACAAAGTAATGCGTCAGTGCAAATCAGCAAAAGTGCTTAAAAAACTATTCTACTTCAACTTTTAGTCGAACCTGATCAAAGCAGTATGGTGTGTCAATTCCCCATGATTAATCAAACATTTTGTATAGTGTAAATTCTGGAGAATTCATGCCATGGCTGACTTTTACCTGAGGCTTAATGCTCCGTGTGGAAGTGGTGACAATGAAATACCAACTTGTATATACGCGCTTGTAATCGCTAACCGAGAATAAAACAAGGAGTAACGCTTTTCGCAGCTGTTTCTGGCGCACCAGCTTGCTGTGTCCCACTGAATGGTGATGTAACTTTCATTTCAAGACCATCGCGAAAATTTGTGTCTGATAACTCTGGCATGCTACAAATACTGCATATTTTGCCCTTGACTACAGCATCAGCTGTAGCTTTAAATCAGGGGTTCCGAACCTGTGGTATGCGTATACCACTAGCGGTGCGCGGAGGTCTTCCAGGTGTTACGCGAGTAAGTAACTTCCATTTTTCACAAAACCATGGATTCACAGCTTTCTAGTTTAGGCTACAAATCGGGCTTTGTTTCTAAATAAATACATTTTCCAGTAGCCTGCTTTCCTATTGCATCGCAACATTATGTCTTTCGATGTGCCGTCAGCAAATTTACACCACGCATCCACCAATTGGTGGAAGGTAAACAAAAAACAAATATCTCATTAAATTTAGTTGTGGTCTTTTATTTTGCTTTAATGTATATTATTTTTCTGAATAAACAAAGATTCGATCAAATTAGTTGTTCTGAAAGAAGTGGTATGCGTTGACAATATGGGGTGCCCAAGTGGTACGAGATCGTAAAAAGGTTAGGAACCCCTGCTTTAAATATGAACATCATAGATTTTTGTTTTTGTGGAGTTTTGCAACAAAATGTATGAATATGGTGGTGATTTTGTATGTCTTGAAATTTTTCAGTTTCAAATATTTTAGAAACAATTCAGTTTCAAAATATTTTTTATTACGCAATAAGGCCACACTGTTTAGGAACAATAGCATTTATTCTAGATATTTAGTTGTGATGGGATGTAGACCTATTGTGACCATTCACTCATGAATATGTGGAGCCTTAACAGTTTCATCAATGATCTCCCACTACCTTGCCGGCAAGTAAAAAAATAGTTTTGTCAAGTAATCAGAATCCGATCTGTGCATAGTCTGAAAGTGTTTCAACATTCACCCGATGTTAATTGCCACCCTATCCTACAGTAAAGTTGAAAGCATTCAGCTGCAATGCGAAGAGTCAGCTGGAAAATCTAACGAAAGTAAAAAGATGCTTTTTATTCTGTAAGTTAAGGCCATTGACACTGCCATTTACTTACAGATCGCTTGGAATCTGTTGGATATTCATTTGCTACTGATGGATATTCATCAGTGGCAGATCTTGCTTGCAGATATAAAATGACATAACCAGAGTCGAAAAAAAACTGAAGTCGGAAAAACCTAAGTGCCTCAACCCTTCACCCATTGCTTGCCCACCATTATCTGTGTTACTGTTGTTACTGTATGTGAATGATCAATGATTGTTATGTAATGAATATGATTGATTTCTCATGTATGTTTCACTTTCTGGAATGGAAGTGTCTAGCCGTACGGCTTGCAGTGCCATATGGCTAGCGCTAGACACTTCCTTCTGGAATATAGATATCTTGTTCAATTGAAATGCCATGGGATTATTTCGTTCATGTTTGCAATGCCCCCTTTTCATTTGCTAATTCTGACTTTGTGGTACATTGCTTGCTTTTCAATATTTTTTTTGCATCTGATGTTTTATAGAAATGTTTCCTATTTTTCTGTATTTTCCCATTCGTATTTTTTTTTATACTTCTTACTGCTACAGTACCTCTGCAATTGCAACAAGTAAGAACTGCAAGTAACCTAACAGTCATTCTGATGAACTTACTTCCACGATTAACTCAAAACTCAGTTTAAGGCTTCCAACAAAATTTTGTAATCGAAAACCGTAAAAATTTAGGAATTTGATCAAAATCTACAAAAAGTTCAAAGTCAAAAGTGAATGAATGTTTTCTCAGAGCATCCACAGTCTGAGAGGCATGGCCAGATCTGATTATAATTTTTGCATGGGGCCAAATCTAACCTGGGCAAAAAAAGAGCCAAAGGTCCAAACGAAAATTTTAGGTCTGACAAGTGTTAATTGGGACCAAATTTCTGAAACATAGCCTCAAAAGAGCCAACCAGTCAACCCTGGCTAGGGCTCCCATTCTGTAATTTCTAATAAACACAGATTGTTCATGTAAAATACCCATTTATCTACCAAAAAAAAACAGAAATGCAAAAAGACATGAATGCAAATATGAGATAAAATGGTGATTAAAATACTGATTTACTTTAGTTCCTTTTTTAAATGGTGTGTCTTCAGCGTTAAAATCAACATTTGGATCACTTTTCGGTTACTCAATACATTTTATATTAACTAATAAAGCTGATAACATACTCTTATTGACATGTCTCGTTTTTCAGGCTTAGGTACATAGTAGCCATTTTGCTGGCTTCTTGGCAATGCTTGTTTCGCATTTTTCTTAACAGTCTTAGTTTTTTAGCAAGTTTGTTTTTGTCTTAACACAATTAACAAGTAAAAATATTTCTTCTAGTAATGCTGTAAAATGTGACAAACTGCAAATATAGCCATTAAATCATGAAGTTTTGCAAACAGAGTTATCTAAGCCATCTTTGACATTACGTTGATACTACCAGAAATCAAGGATATGTATTGGACAAGGACACATGTTTAAGCTATTGATATAGCTTCCAGCCTGTTTTCTTTGCTGAGACGTTTTGGTCATTTTCCTCTCATATTAGTAATAAAATTAGCCATAACAACATTTGATTACTAGTTTATATTTTTGAACATTATTATGGTAAAATTGACTTAATTTTTTTTTGTCATTTACAAAAAACGTTGGTCTATGACAGAAAATAACCTAGCTTCCAGCTCATCTTCAGGCATAAGATGGGCAAAATGTAGGGCCTCATTTGCCATTGCATTTGCATCTTTTTTGTGAGATCTTGAGCTGCAAAAGCATCTAAAATGGCAGTGTCTATTTTGCTGCCAAGATGGCAGCAGCAAAAGGCTTGGTAGAAAGGAAGTAAATATAACTAAAAGATAAACTTATAACCTAACCCTAACCGCAGCCCTAATCCTAACCTAATGCTAAGCTAACACACCAAAGTTACGTGAGCCGGCAGTCGTCTAGCCGGCAGTAAATAAAACGGATCCGGCAAAATACCGCTAAAATGCAGGCTGGATGTGACGGCTGACGTAACCCAGAGAGAAGGTAGCCGGCAG
>Ga0210059_1002190_pt1 | contig 30296 bp, 21 predicted proteins | sample Ectturendosymbi2_FD_188042 | JGI IMG/M metagenome (GOLD analysis project Ga0210059, IMG submission 188042) | Ecteinascidia turbinata endosymbiont from Florida, USA - Sample 2 (SPAdes) (version 2) | ecosystem: Host-associated > Tunicates > Ascidians > Unclassified | place: Key West, Florida...
CAATTTTTGTAACCTTGAGGTTTGATCTTAGCAACAGTGCGTAATTTTTTCTTTTTGTTTCATATGTCGACTTTTGCGCAGGACTGAAGATGTGTAATACACGAAACTAGTTTCCTTACGCAATAAATTGCGATAGATTCGCTTGGTGTGGGTCACTGTTGTGGCTTTACAAATATTGCTGGTTTAGACAATTGTCAATTCAAGTCACTCCATTGTTCTATTGAAATTTTCTTTTGATGTACTTACACAAGATTGTATGTCCAAATTTTTGGACCCCTTGTGATGTACATCTCCAAACGTAGACAAATGGTTTACAATCAAGCTTTTGGATTAGGATTAGCATTTAGGGTTGGGGTTTTGTGTTAGTGTTTAAGGTTAGGGTTTATGGGTAACGGGTAGGATTTAGGGTTAGGCATATGGTTGTAACAAAAAATTAATAGCCTCCTTAATCCTTTCATCTGAGAAGCAACAGGCATATAAAGAAGAGGCCACATATTTTGGAGATGTCAGCAATTTAGTTTGATATGTTTTTTTAGTCTTTTCAAAGAAAAACCAGATACGGTCGTTTAGACATTGCTAAAAGTTTATGGCATTCACTTTGGAGTTTAAGCTGGAGTTGGAATTCAAAACTTTAAAATGTTTTGGAGTCAGAGTGTATTCAGCAGGAGTGGAGTTGGAATCAAAAATTTCAGACTCCATGCACCCTTGGTAGGTTTGTAGAATTGTTGTTCCTGTCGATTTTCTGACGTCAGTATTTTTTCCATGATGCCACAGTTACAAAATTTGGTATGTGACTTTATCAAATATGATGCCCGTTTCATGTCATAACTGGAGTCACTTTTGTCGAAGTTCAGTAGGTGGTATTCTTCACAACACTTGACCCTACTGCTTTGAAACAACAGGAGCTATTGAAAAAAATGGACTTGACCCTATTGTTCTGAACTTTTTTTTTTTGATTTATGTGTACAAACATTGTTTTCTGCCCTTGCTATTTCTTTTTGTAATGAAATGTTATGTTCCAAATTGCATTGCTCTCTGCCTCGCAACCCTTGTTGTTGTTCACTTCCTTCACCTATGTGCTTGCTTCAACTGCTGATCTGCACATGTCTCAACTCACCCATTGCTTGCCCACCATCATCTGTGTTACGTTGATCTATATTGTGTATGTACTACTAAAACAATTGCTTTATACTTTTTTTATTTGTATTATTATCTGCCCTTTATGTATTATATCTGTGAATATTTTTTGTCACCTTGTTTCTCCTGTATACTCTGTTTTAGGGTGAACTTTGTGCCTGACTCTTTCTCATTATTTGGTTCTTTTGTGTGTTCCAACCCCCCATTTTCATGCAACTTGACCTTGACACACTGAGTGGGAGCATGGGTCAAATGCTGACTGCTGATCTAGATATTGCAGTCTTTTGTAAAGATTGAAAACTGAAGCTCAACTATCAGATATCTGACTAACGATTGCAAATTCTAACTTATAACTGCATTTAGAACCATGGTACCTAAAGGTGTGTATTTGATGTGAGAAAATTTCAAGTGTGTTATAAAAAGTCAGAGTTGATGTCATCAAAATTTTCAGCCAGAATAAGAGCCTTTAAACAAAAAACAGGAACAAAGTCAGAGTCTAAATATGTGACTCCGCTCATCTCTGATCTAGAGACTTTATCCTATTTGACCCAAGAGCTTGATAATAAACTTATTGTTGTTCTCAGTGACAACTGAAGCACAAGGCTTGCTCCACCTTCTTGCACCAATTACAGAATGTTGCTGCAGCTCATACTTCTCCATAAAATTTACTGAACTATGAAATTAGCCAAAGCTTTGAAAACACTAAAATCAAATTGCTATACACTAATGCTTTTGAGGTTAAAATTGTGTATGCTGAAATTCATGTTTATGAAAATTCTTTCATTGACAAAGTCCAGTGTTAGAATTTATATTTGTCAATTTTGGTGAAATGTTTAAAACATTCCAAGGATTTGCATAACCCACTGTGATCAGAAATGTATGTAGAAATTTTAATATTGAAACATACCACAATCATTAAACATGTGCAATATTTAATATTAAACTGCATAAATTGAAGAATGATATTAAGTTTTAGTAGCAGACTGCTCCCAAGGAAAATGTGTGCAAGCAATACTGATGTCGTGGTGGATTGAAAAAGCAATCATTTGTACTTGTTTGACTTCTAATACTACCTTTAATACATGCTTTCAAACAGTGACTACTGATCTAAGACACGAGTTATCTGATATGTAAGTCCTCATGTCATTTACCTTGTCAGTACAGGGGCACATCTAGGGGATCTGTTTGGCTGTGATGACAAACCCCCTTGTACTGTATATACTCAGCTTTAATGCAGATCAAATATTGGACACTTCCAGTGCAGGTCTTGCAACAGCATTTCCCATCTAAAGTTGCGTAGTAATATTAGGAAACAACAACATTGCTGTTTTGTTGAAATAGCACTTGCAGAATGACATGAAATCTTTTTTCTAAATTGATAAAAAAAGATTTCATGTTTTTTGTTTTTTTTTATTGATATTGCATCACATCGAATGCATATGCTTCCGAATCTATTGCTCTGCCAGTGCCAGATGCAAGCAAAGCTGTTAGAAGCTCGTACACTGCCAGATACACATAGAGGTGGTTTGTGATATTTCTCTTCATGTTGTAAGACAGTCTCACATCGCGATCGTTAGGTTTTGCAGTTTAGGGCCAAATTTTATTTGCTGTTCACACTTACTACTGTACTAGTTTATGATAGGATTAAATAAGGTTTAGGCCTGCTTTAATGTCACTTGAAGTAACGCAGGTTTGTTTTGACTGAAGCTATATTTTTACAAAGAAATTTCTCCAATTGAAAGGGGCATCAGCTAGCCTCAAGATTGTCATCGCATTATTTGAAGAAAATAGCAGTTAGGCAAAAACAACCTCTTCAGAATGAACAGTTGATGACATTGTTTGCTGTACAAGTAGTCTTACATTACTTTCTCGTATATCACTGTTACATCACGATGCAAAATCATCAGAGCAGTTGCACTCAGTCGTTCATCTCAGCAGTGATTCTGTAAGCTTTCTTACAATACTTGTAATACCATTCTCAATCTGGAAAGAGAGTGCTCCAAGACGCAGTTGTGTAGCTGGTTGTCAGCATCAATTTTATAAGTGTATGTATGTTTGGATCAACAAAGTTCTTGCTGCTGATAGTTCGACACAATTTGCAGGCCCATGTTCGCAGGAACAAACAGCGATTATGATGAATAAATGCGCTATGACCAAAAAGCATGTGATTACCTCAATCTATCCTTGTGTGTTTTGATGATGCGACCTATAATAATGTCTAAATAGCTAGTTGTGCAATCTATTAGGCATGTTTGACTGGATTTTAGGATGCCATACTGAAAATTGTGGATTAATTTAAGTTGATATTCTTACAACAGATGATAAGTGTTTGCTGTCACTATGCAGAACATGAATTTACCATTCTAATCTAGAGAAATATGAGTTAAAACAAACTGATCACTTGAGTTTGTTTTAGGACATATTTTTCTAGATCAGGTATGTTCAACCAAAATTTTTTACTGAGTCCAAAAATCTTGTTGGTATCTTAGTGAGGGCTGCACACTATTATTTACTTTGATTTTCACAAATTAATTTTTATTTAGCCATTGTACTGAAAGCATTCAAATTTGAACTGCAATGGCAACAATTGTTTAGCACCAAGCACCACTGCGTAAGTGTGATGTCATAGGCAAGTTTAATGCCAATGGATCAACAAGGGCAGTAATCAATAAACTACGAATAAGTTTTGCACAAATATATGTGTCAGTAGATACATGGAATATGGAGTATATACGTGATAAAGTAGAATTGAGGACCACTGCATCTACAGTGTCCAGTATTAAAGCAAGGACAGCTTTTCTGTTTGTACTTCTACTACAGCATAAACGTTAACTGGGCCGCACAAAAACTTCGACTAGGCCACATGTGGTCCGCAGGTTGGACATAGCTACTTTAGATAGACCGTTGTATGGTAAAAGCAGAGTGAAGCCAATGCCTGTTCTTCATGTCCTGTGTGTAGTGACAGCAAGCACTTCTTTGTAAGAATATCAACTGAAATTAATCCACAATTTTCAGTATAGATTGATTTATGACAATTGGTTTGTGTGTATATTCTAACACTAGTTATCCAAAGCACGAGTAATCAGATCTTTCATGTATTGCTAATAAGCATTAGTGCATTATATAGCCCACCTGATTGAAAGAGGAACACAGATATATAAAGCAGCTAGCTGTCCTGAGCTTGCAAAGATATATATACATTAAACACAGAACTTTAAGAATTTTAGATCAGTTATAGCCGTTTTGCTTTTTTGGCTCCACTCTTGTTTGGGGTTTCACCTGTGGACCATGTGGTCACGTCCTGTGGTCCATGTTTGCTTGATGGTGATCTTTTCAAATAAGGTTTAATACAAAGAACAGTAATCATAATTTTGATGTTTTATTACAATTTCTTCATCAATTAAACTATCCAAAATAGATATAGGTTGTATTGCAGGCTATAAATTAAAAATACAGTAGAAATTGTCTATTTCATCATCGTTTAATTCATCAATTCGTTACTTTTTTGTCAGTCCTGGCAGAATTCCTTATCTTTTGTGTACATATCTGTTTATCTAATTCGTCAGTTTGCTCAATGCGTCACCTCTTTCTATCCCGAAGAAGCGTCTTGTTCGGCTAATATGTCATGTGCAGTTTCACTTTTGATGTTTGAGCAGCTTGTTTAATATGTTTGGGAATTCAAACAAATTAAGGATCTTTGTCTGAGAATTGTTGCACCTCGCAATTTGTTCATGGAATTTATACATGAGGTGCAAAGCGCGATCTGACTCCCCATTGAGAGAACATGGAAGTGTTTAAAGTTTATTAAAGATTTAAAAGGTGTTAGATTAAATGGAAGTCTAGATAGAGTAGGGGAATTAAGAACTATAACACCGTAAACTTGTGCTTTCCAAAAATAAAGGCACATGGATATGAGTTAATATGATGAAGTATATGAGCTGCTATAATAGAGTTTTCACCTGTTTGCGTAATTCGTCACTTCGCCTAAATCGTCACTTTTTTAAATCCCCTTGAAGTGATGAACTAGGCAAATTCTACTGTAATATTTTTGTAAGAAGTTTTGCTCATGACACAGAACAAACCTGGCAGATAAAAACTTAGGTCGAGAATAATGGTCCATTGACAAAAATTTTAGTTTTTCATAACATTTAAGTCATTTGTGATGACTCCTACATCAAATTTTCTTATCACAAATATCATGATCTAAAGGTAAGTCAACATTGTTTTTATAAAATTAGGATGAATCAGTTTCACCATCACTGGAGAGAGGGGGGTTCCAGAGCTTTCAAATGATGCCTTGCTTGAAAAATTAAGAGATGGCCTTTTTCGGAATCAAGCCCAAAAATTAGGTCACAGTTGAGTGATCTTTGAAAGGTATGCTTACAGTTTGACCTCTAAAATCACTAAACCATGACCTCAGTGAGCCTAAGTTGAAATCACAAGAAATTGAACCTTGACTACTTCTCAACAAAATTTAAGTTTCATAACTATAAAAATAATGATTTTATTAAAGTTTCAAGACAAATGTCAAGGTTTTCAAAAAATTTCCTGCGCGACTGATAACAAAAAGAGCCAATCTACAAACTCTTGTATCTTCGGAACTGCTGACCCAATTTTGCTCAAATTAGTGTCATTTTGTTGAGAATGATTTGCTCTATAAGCTGATAAATTTTTGTCTGTGAGTAGTGGTGACATGGCTGTGTGATTTGGCAAAGAATGACCCTGTGGAAAGTCTGGTTTTATTCTATAAAAATTATCGAAAGCTGCCCTTCCACAACAGACCCCTTTTGTCAGGCTAGATCTACCACTGTGTGAGTGAGAGTGTATTTCATACTGTTTATGTGCATTGCATCATATATGCTTTTCTGTAATTTTTCAGAATCAGGTGTATGCTGCTGCTTATTTTGTAATGTCACAATGATGAAGTTCATGCTGCTATTTAGTCGCCAAGGCAAAGTCAGACTGCAAAAATGGTTTCATGCTATTGGAGACAAAGAGAAAAAAAAGATTGTACGTGATCTAGTTGCAATTGTTTTGGCCCGACGGCCAAAAATGTGCAATTTCTTAGACTGGAAAGATTTTAAAGTAAGTTTAATCAGTTTGTTTGTAGTTTGTGTGTAATTATACATATTGGTTTGTAATCACTGTTCGAGTATAGAATGGTACAAACTGGAAATTATTCCATGCTTGAATGCTGTAATGTGTCATAATAGCCAAATTAATAAAATTGGGCATTACAAAAGAGAATTTCATGTTAAGATTATGTCACAACCACTGCCCAATGTCTTTTACCACGGCATTCAACAAGAATGGTATTTTATGACTGCAACTGCCCAACTTCCAAGAGCACACTCCATGTCTGCTGTTGCCCATGCAAAGCATGTCTTCAAAATGGTTTGTTGTTGAAAGGTAACTTTGTCGTTATGAAGCTAGAAGGTTTATGTCCATTTATATAAATAACATCACTGATGAGTTTAATCTATATTAGCCATTCAAGAATATGGGGACTAGCAAAGAACACACTGCTCAAATCAACGAACCAATGTATTCTAAAAAATCAATGTTATGTGGAATGCTTAACACAAGGCCATGCAATTTCAAACTGCAAAGTTGGTTTGTTCCAATACAAACTTAAAATTATTTTTTTGTTATGTATGCAGTTGTGTTTCCTTTTCCCTGAAAAAGTGCATCTAAATCCAACTGTTCAATTTTAGCTGCTTTGGTGCACAATAATGACAAGTGTCTGATCAGCATGTTTGTTTCCAAAATATCTCTGCATGCTTTTATTTTATTCATTTGATGTCATGTTGACAATTATTTGTAACTCGGGAAACAAACCTTTTTTTTTCATGGGGTTGGTTAACTCACCATCAAAAACTTTGGGCTTTTCAGCCAGGTCTTTCCCTTGATCTTTTCTGAAATATTTCCAGCAAAATTCTATAACAGATCAACTACAACTCCAAAGCAATATATATAATGTATCATTCACTTCTTCAGTTCATTATCAGTATGTTGTTATGATAAGATTGTGCTCATTTTATTTAGCAAGCTACCATTTCCAGGCATTTGCGAGTGCATCAGTAGCTTTTTGCGATGGAAAATACATTTGCAAGGGTGAATTTTTAAAATTGCGTTGGCCTGTGGCCTGATTTATTGCTGTTAAGTTCTTGCTATTATTTTCAAATAACATGCTCACCTCTGTGTTGCAGACTAATGTAAGCATTTTACATTACAAACTTAACATTACAAACCTGTGTAATATTTAAGAAGACCATCAGTTGTTTGTGTTATGGAATCATGCCACATTTAAAAGGCAATGATCTTAGTCCTGTGTGGCTTTGACTTTGTTCCCAGTTTGTGGGCACCACCCGTGCATTGCCATGCAATGTGACAAATAGCATTGGTCAATTAAAGGCAAATCACTCTTCATAGTTGCTGTTGATAAACTTGGCAAGTAATTTTAATGTTATATTGTGATTATTTCAAGTTAGGCCCCTCTACTTGTTTTTTGTCTTGTCACTCCTGCAGCAAACACGTGGTGACCCACGTACTTCAACCACCACACAAGTCTGTACTTTTTTGCTTGTGAAAGTGCTTTAGCATATCACAATTGTTCATATTTTTCTTCATTTCATGTTCTTTTTGAACTATGAAGTGCTTTTTACATTTTCATCAACAAAGCAAAGGTAAAAAGTCAGATTTCAGAACATCCATACTTGCTGTGTAGATAGAACACCAGACTGGACCAAGCCATTCTATCCGGTCTGCGAAGCCTTTTTGTCTTGCTGCAAGGGCATTTTGTCGATAATGAAAAAATAATATATTTATGAAAAATTTGTTATTTGGTAGAATGTAACATATCCCAAAACAATAACATTACTTAGATGTCCAGCCCTCAAATTGTTGGGTAAGAGCATATGTGCTCCTCTGACAAAAAAGTTTGGTGACCACTGGTCTAGCCCTTTAACGACTGCCATTGGCCAGCCCATTTTTGACCATAAATCACCAGCCGCTAGAGCTAGAGAGCTGTTCAAACCCTCCATGGATTCAGCAAGTCTTCTAGTTGACATTGAAAAAAAAATGTTTTTCATTTTTGGTGGGGGTTTTCTGGAGTTGAAGTTACAATGAGGGCATGTTTTGGAAATTTTGGTCACCTTTGGCCGGCCCTGGGCCCCAACCCATTGACTCATTCTATTGGCTCAAAGTTTTGTTGAAAACTAGGTCAAAATCTGCGTCTATAGAGTCCTTGATTGACTTGCTAGCATATCTGTAGCCAAAATTATGGGTCAAAAACCTTTTTTGGCCTAATTCAAAACTTTTCAGAAAAGGCACAATTTGCTTTGGCCAGCCATAACTTGGCAGCAGATAGAGCTAGAGAGCTGTTCAAACCCTGTAATGACTAGTGGCATCGTGTAGTTTTGATTAAAAAATTTTTTAAAAATTGGGTGGGAGGTTTTGGGCCAATGGGATCATGACAGGGGCATGTTTTTTGGTTAATTATATGACGTCATCATCCGATCCCACGCGCCAATATTTTGGCTCGCAGTATTTTAGGATTCTAGGTGAGAATACGTGTTTTTAGAGCCCTTGATTGAGATTCTAGCGTTTCTGGTTAAAAAGTTAGGCTAATTGGTAAGGGGCTTTTCTCAATACTTTTGGGGGTTTTCCCTAATTTATTTTAATGTTTTTTGGCCCTAATCTTGGAACCAGGAATGCTAAAAACCCATTCGGACCCTTCCAAGTCCCTAAATGTAACCAAAAAACAGCTAAACTCAAAAAAATTAATGTCATTTAAATGGCTCCTGCAGGTCTTAAAGGGAGGTCGGGCAAAAATGCTGACGTCAGCAAAAAATAACATAAACATCCTATCATCATATAAAATTTAAAAAAAAACAGACATCCTAAACTGGTAAGTTTTTTTTTTGCAAACTACATACCTTCACGAGTCTTTAGAGGGTTGAACAGCTCTCTAGCTCAATCTGACGACGAGTTATTGCCTGGGGAGAAATACCTCTCAGAGTGGCGTGTGAGGGAGCAAAATTTTCGTCAATTTTTGGTTTATGAGCCATAATTTCCGCTCCCAATATGCTAGGAAGTCAATCAAGGGCTCTAAAGACGCGGATTTTGACCTAGTTTTCAACTAAACTTTGAGTCCAAAAAATGGCCCATTGGGACGGCGCCCAGGGCCAGGCAAAGATGGCCAAAATAACACAAAAACACCCCTGCGACGTTCCCCCCAGAAAACCTCAAACCCAAAACGAAAAACGTTTTTTTTCGATGTTAACTAGAAGACTTGCTGAATCCGTAGAGGGTTTGAACAGCTCTCTAGCTCTGGCTATTTATGTCCAAAAAAGGGCGTGCCAATATGTTGGCGCGTGCGGTTGTTAAAGGGCTAGACAACTTTTTAAGCAAAGCAGAGAACAGATCCCCTTGGCTAATTTTGTTCACTGATTTCGAACACATTTTTTCTTATCAACCTTCAGTGTTTAATGATTGCATGATCCGACCCTTAGAAAAGCTTAAAAATGTCATGCTACTTATAAAAACCAATTTTTTCTGGATATTGAGATTTCTGCTTTTGGAACCTGTTAGGCCAGGTTGCCTGCAAGGACCAAGTAGGTCGCCCATGGGCCTGTTCTAAAAATAACATTAGCATGATCGATGTCTTCACATTAACGAATATCATAACTAAAATAATTGCAGGTAAGTTGAGCAAAATTTGTATTTCAGAAGTTTGCATTAAACCAGTAGCCCTTCGCATTAATCGGTACACAAGAAATAGCTCACTGAGTGGTGTGTGCAGTCCCGTCGCCACAGGGGGCTTACCCCTCCAAAAATGCTCCAAGCCCCTCCAAATTAAAGTATGGATCACTATAAATCGGCTGAATTTTTATCAAATTTCAGAATGTCAATCCCCCTATTAAACTTTCTGGCGATGGTTCTGGGTGTGTGCAGAATTTTTTTACAGGAGCATGAAGTCTTAATGACAGCAGTCAGTGATATGGAAAAACTAGCCCGAAAGAGTGACGCCGAGACATGGGTGACATACCTTTTCACAATTTGGCAGTAGGCCTACTCTTTTGCAGTAAACTAAAACCGTCCTATCACTCTAGTTTTTGGCGAAAATTCGGTTGTGATTGTGGACGGTCCTATTTGGATTAAATATCCCTTAACATTCTGATTCGTGTCACCTGGCCAAGTGGCAGGATCGTTTTTCCATCCAACGGACAATGGTTCCGGCAAATCTTGAATTTTCGTGCTCGTGTCAGGACCAATGTAGCAGGGGTTCTAACACTCATCAGATGAGGCGAATTTTCATTTTCGGGGCCCTAAGTTTTTTAATTGGAGCCCCTTCTGGAAGGTATGTCATACAAATTAGCACCACACGTGCTCGTTACGTTTACTGAACAAGTTCCAATTCATAAACATATTACTTTATTCTCAATTCCCTCGATATCAGGAACAATAAAACCGTCATAACGACACTAATGAAAAGGCGGCGGTGAAGTTAGCCTATTGACCACAGTCCCATAACATATTATTTGAGTACCTCACTGGCCTCCTGTAATCTGAAAAATGGATTCAGGCGTTTTGTTCCACACATTATACGTAACAATAACCAATTCTAAACGCAATAAAAAGAGAATGTTCATCGTCATTCACTTCAATCCTTCGCGCTCATTCGTCTATGTGCTATAGAGCAGAGGTTGGCAAATAGCGGTCCGTTTCACAGCGTTTTCAGTGGTCCGCGGAAGCATTCGGGAAAGTCCCTAAATCTAAAATATCCTCCAACTCGTCACAGCAAACGTTAAGTGTTGTTGTTGAGACTTGCTTTAAACTACACGCGGCCTTCTCGAAGTTGCTACCGAGACAAATTAATTGCCCACTCCTGCTCATTTCAGGCCCCGCAACCAGGGGGCTTCACCCCGCTGCAAAATTTTTTGTCGCCCCTGGAAAGTGTATTGCTCATAGTTTGAAACCAGTGGACATAGTTCAAAAACTTGGGCAATTTTCACAAAACTCTTCGCCTCCCCGGTGTCCCAAGCTGGTTACGGGCCTGCTCCTGCTATAGAGCAATGGTGGGTAAACTGCGGCTCGCCGACATCTTTTGTGTGGCTTTTCTAGCTGAATATCAGTATTTCAAATTTATAGCGAGTTGTCATATTTAATGTTTGTTTCATTTTTCAACGTATTTACACGAATTCGTAAGGTTACGGTTAGTTGTCAAGGACTCTACGCGGTTTGTTGTAGGTCGTTTTATGTAAAACCTGCATTGTTTGTTGAACTGTATTTGACACTAAAAACTGATTTTACGGCTCGCTGTTTTTGGTTTTCTGCCAGTGATCTTCTAATGATAGAATTTGCCCACCCCTGCTACAGAGATCTTTTGTTAGCTGCATAGTAAAAAAACGTGCGTTGAACCAAAACAAAATTACAAATATAAATTGCTTACAGAAATGCTGGAAATTGCCCTTACAAAATTTGGGGCCCCCAGGCTTAAGCCTTTTTAGCCTAATGGTAAATCAGCACCTGGTCAGACTTCAACACTTTAGAAATGACTTAACTCACTTCCTTTGGCTATCTGGCATAACGTCACCAGTCTGGCTGCCTACTGTTACAACCTCTCCACCGGCGTTCCGCTGAATGCGCGGCTCACCACGAACGGCATGCGCGCGAAGAACAACACCATAAATATGTGGCGCGAACAAGCAATGATAGAGTGATCTAGTCGGGTGCCCAATTGTTGCTTGCTACCACAGTGCGAAGATTTACGCACATGCAGCTCGGGCTTTCCGATCGCAACACTACGTTGTCGCAATTTCCACTGTGGTGTGGCTCTTCTAAAGCTTTCACTTCATATTCTGAGGTAACTCTGTTAAAATGCTTGTTCAACGCACTATCCTCTTTCTGAGCTTCAGCCTTTTTTGCCTTAGTTTTAAATAGCCCTAGCCCTCTTTTGATTGCCACTCAACGTTTTTTTCGCCTAAGACACTTGGCCTTTGACTCATTTACAGAAAAACATCGCGTTTTTATAAATAGATAGCCCAGTACTGCCTATCAATATATACTTTACACGTCTGAAATGGTTACAGTGAAACCCGCTTAATAGAGCACCAGTTAAAAGAGTGCAAACCGTTATTTGAGCAAGTTTTAATGGTTAAAAAATTCCTTTCTCTTCTAACACGAAAGAAGTATACTGCAAAGTGATTACAGATTTCGCAAATACTCTGTATCTTTAAATCTACTTTGAAAAAAACACATTAGTACCGTCACTGTTTTATCCGATTAACCGACAGAAATATATCCGGATATCGGATAGCAAAAAAAACTCAATTATCCGTTATCCGAATAACACAACCCTAATAATACCAACGGTCGGTGCTGGAGGTAACTGAGTTTCACATCTAGTATCTTCCGCCTTAAGATTTAATGATCGATTCCTAAGCTGGGAGTGGTAACCTGTTGCACAGTTCAGCAAAATATACTCCTTTAAAAAAGTGGTGACAGGTAAGAAGTATCCTATTCCAATTCCAAAAACCACGCAGTAAATACAGTCCCGTCGCCACGGGGGGGGACTTCGGTGGGCTTAACCCCCAATTCGAAATATGAAACACTATAAAATCAGTGGAATTTTTGTCAAATTTGAATGTCAAGCCCCCCAATTGACGACTTTCCGGCGACGGTTCTGAATAAATAGCTGGTCCTGCATATTTTTAAAAGCATGTAATGAGCACTCGGATGTATATTTACTTCAAGTTCAGCAGTTACAAAAGTGATTGTGAGATTTAAAAGGCTGCTGACTTAGCCTGGTCTGGCGCTTACTGCCGATGAACGATGGCATGCAAGAGTTTTCTTTCTAGCTTCTGCATAAAATAGTTTACCTGCCCCCGCCTATGCTGTGAGATTCTGTCCTGTACGAATAAATAACGATTTGTTCTTGTCTTACCTCGTTTTTCAGATCGTGTACAAACGGTATGCATCTTTGTTCTTCTGCTGTGCCATTGAAGATAGTGACAATGAGTTGCTGGCATTAGAAATCATTCACAGATATGTAGAAATTCTGGACAAGTACTTTGGAAGTGTGTGCGAGTTGGATATAATATTCAATTTTGAAAAAGCGTACTTCATACTGGATGAATTTTTGCTTGCTGGAGAAATACAAGAGTCTTCAAAAAATAAAGTGCTACGAGCTGTTGAAAATGCAGATGCACTTCAAGAAGAAAACCAAGAGGCTGAAGCAACAAGAAGCATACTGGAAGAGTTTGGTTTATCGTGAAGACTGCACAACGTATTTCCATCCCTTATGCACATAATATTTTATTGCAATTATATCACGCAGTTGACGAAATCAACAAACGTATCATGCATTATGTTGAATAAAGGATATGTATATACTGCATCATCGCCTTGTTTCTTGAACGCCAAGCATACTTTTCAACGCACCCGTACCCGCAAAAACGATTTTCGTAAGCATTTCTCCATTCTTCTGCAGTTCTGAAGACAATCGACCGAAAGAGGTGATGTCTTGTATTCTGCATGTCATAATGATTAGTAATATTACTGTTTCCACATACGACCCAAAACCGTTCACAATAACAAAAATAACACCGGCGCGCTAAAAGTCACGATTTTAAGCAAATCATCAGTTGCGCGTTTATAAAAGACATTTTATTCTTTTCAGTCACATTTCAACAGACTTTGCCTAGATGCTACGTAGTAGTCAAAAACCAGAAGTCATCAGAATATGTTAAGACTCGGGCACGGTAGTGTGACGATTGGCACTGCCTGCACTAGATTTAAACGTGAAAAGCTGATTTTGCCATTGAAACTACGTAAAAAAATAAAAATAACTGACTGTCCTGTCCAAAAAGGTTCATTGTTTTTCATTTCGTCTACAGATTTGCAGCTTTTTCTTTACACAGGGTTCCCACACATTTGCAAAAACCATTTCCATACTTTTTCTACACTTTGATACGATCATTTAGCTTCTCAGAGGTGGACTTAAATATCACCTGGACTCAAACTACGTAAGTGGCATAAAGCGCGTGAAAAATCATTTCCAGTGTTGCCGTTCTTCGTGATTCTCGAGGAAGTCTGTGCAATGGTTAACGAAATCGTGGTTTAAAAACTCGAGGCGCTGTAGGAAAGTATGGTTGATGATTGGTTTTCATCACAGTAAGTAGTAATTCTTTAAAAGCTACTTCTTAACAACCACAAAAAGCAATGTGTGCTACATGCCCTACCAAGGAAGGGGCTTATGTCCAAAGACTGAAATTTGGTTTTCGGCGCTAAGTTTTTTTGGCCTTATTCACGTGCAACACATGACCTGGATGATTACGTGAAATGATATATCCGTTATAACAATCATTGGAGAAGAGCTTGTGCAACAGATATAGCCAATTTCAGAAATTTTAATACGATGGAAAGCGTATTTCAAATTTTGCAACTCCCATAATTGTCTGCTAGCTGTTCACTCCATGTTGGCTACCAGTGGAATTGACAAACCTTGTCTTCTGCCAGAGGCCTGCAAGTCGCATTAGGTCAGGTGTCACTGCATTTTAAAGCACCATGTTTTGGCGATAATACTCTGGAAAAGGACTAGTGGCTTGACATATGTTGCAGCAGTGCTGAAAACACGATATAAGATTAGATTCAACAAAGTCAAAATTAGTGGTTTGACTGTACAATAAATCACGAGTAACTTGAGCACCGGGGCATGTTCGAGAAAGGATAATTTGTCGTGTTTTAAAGCTTATATGCACTGGTTCTTGTAAACGGTGTTGTCAAAAAATGCAATATGGTTTCATTCAAATCTGTATAGTTTCTGTTATGGTTCAAAGCAGTCCCATCACCACGGGGGGGCTTTGGTGGGCTTATCCCCCCAAGCATAACTCCAACCCCCCAAATTGAAACGTGAAACACTATAAATCAGTGGAGTTTTAATTTTATTATGTCAAGCCCCCGGCAGAACTGCAAAGCCCCCCTATTGAAAACTTTCCGGCGACGGTTCTGGTTCAAAGTAAGATTGTGATTTTTCCGAAAGTTATCCAAAAGCTATAAATTACATTTTATGGAAGGTATAACCACAATTTCCAAATGAAAATTGCATGTTTAAATGCGCAAGTTTTAATGAAAACTAGCAAATGCACTGTTTTTAAGGAAAAGTTCACAGGTTTTAAACGAGAACTTGTTAGACGCATATAAAATTCATAAGCTTTAAATAAAAATTATTAGAAAAATGCAAATAAATGTTTTTTGTCATTCGCTTGGAACTATTTAAAATGCAGAGTGAAACCACACGACATGGCCACATTCACATGAAGGGTCTAACGACTGCATGTTTCGAAGAGATCATGATTGTGCAAATATTGCTGCCGCATGACATCAATAGCGGAACAAGTCAGATATGAAAAACGCAACTGGTTGACCTAAAAATAGAATGATGTAGCAGTGCAGGAGACTCGATGTCATTGGAATGCATTTCATTTATTTGCATTGGTATCACTGCAGGGCAAGAATGACCTACAGCTACACCTGGCCTATCAGAGACTCCGAGTTTAAATGGATTTTAATTGTGCAACTTTTGCTCATCGTCAGGCTGCAAGTGCAATAGCGATACGTGTTACCTCGCGACGCGTATCGTAAAATTTTGACATGAATTTGTTTGCTTGTTTACCGTGTTTTAAGAAATATTTGACGGCTTTCAGCGGGCACGGGTGTTTTTTAACGTTTAACTACAATACAGTTCTGCTTTTCAACTGTCAAGGTTCTCTAATGAAGTTTAGGCTGAGATGGAAGTATTTCTCAGTAACCGAAGCGCACGATGTGGTGCCTCATCTCACTGGTTTGAGGTGTTGGCTTAATTCGTGACAAATAGTCTGCTTTATCGGCTATTCCGACGACCCTATAACATTTTTTATTTCTTTGCATCAACAAGAGACTTGCACAAAAATTTTAAAGCTTGTTGACTGACGGGCCCCTGCTTCTTGATAGGCAATTTAGTTAAGTTGTAATTTTAAGTTTACTACCGCTTAGTTTTTACATTTTGGAGCAGTCCAAAAAACATTTATGGGAGGGTGAGAAGAAATTTGCTGAGGTGTAGCGCTACAAAACTGACAAAGCTTTCTTATCGGAAAGCAGATATGCAGTGGAGCAACTTGAGTAACAATGTACATGATCAGCATATTGCTTAGCCAGGGGTCTCCGAACTTTTTTGTCAGAGCTCAGAAGGCCGCATAAGCTATTACACAACAGTCCAAGGGCCGGACATCTTACGTAGTGTTTCGGGATATGTTACATTCCAAACATTGTACCAAATCAACAAACTTTTTGTGAATATATTGTTTTTACATTATTGACGATATGACCTCGCGGACCGTGGTTTAAAGACCCCTGGCTTACACAACCATAGGTTAAAAATAAAAAGGTGTTTGCAGTGTAAACTGTGAGCGGTAGGTATAACAGAAACCACTTTTTAAATTGTTACTTCATCGGCACGAGTACTAAACGCAGAAATACCTGGACACCAAATTGTAGGATTATAAACAACTTTTCCTGAATGAGCTATCGCTCCACCTAATTTGACTACGCTACTGCGCTGAAGACGATCGCTTAGGTCGCTCCAATTGCTTTGAAAAAATACGGTACGAAACCCTCTTTTCTGCATTCTCAGACTGCTTATTTTGTCGGTCATACACCGAAAAGTTTTTGAAATGGCCCAAAAAATTAAGTCAATTCGGTCACAATGTCTGAAAATATAGGTAGGCTAATGAACACTGTTACGGCGGGTTTTGATACAACTGAGACAAATGACCGAAATAACTCAGCGAAAAAAAAACTGTTCTCAGTTACTTCAAAACTAGGGAAGCCGGAACACAGGGTTTCGTAAATGCATTGCTTCCCTTAGGCAGAGTGGTTGTTAGTACCTTCATTTTTTATAATCATCACAATTACTAATTTTCGTAAATTGCTTTCAGCATGTGAAAAACCTCCGAAGTTCGAAAGTTATTCGAAAACCTTCGACAGCCTAAAATATGATAAAGTTCCAACGTTTCAACATTGCTATGGTTCCTACCAGGGCTGCGGAGCCGGAGCTCAGTTTAAAATTAATGACCGGGGCTATGACCATTGAGACGTAGCTCCGGCACCTTTTCTAGATACTCGCGGTTTTGCCAAATAGACTTACTTTACTTAAAACAGTGCTCTTTATCGCACACTTAACGCGATAGTTACGAGTTACGACAACAGACTGCAAGCCTATCATGTTTCCTTGATTTAATCATCGCTAAGGCTGTGGCGCAGCTTGCAGGCGTGGTGTTACTTGTTAAACAATGGTTCTCAGACACTGCTCTAAGAGCTGCATGCGCCTCCCAAGCACCCTTTGTGGGGCTCTTTACAGTCTTTCAGTAACACCTCTAATATTTTGTGTAACAGACTTCGTTAGTGCAATAAAACAAAACGTGTCAATTGACCTCTGTTAAAAATTTTTAGTGCGTTCTTCTAACAAAATCGTAGGTCTGGATTTGACTCCCTTCAGCGAAATGGTTGAGAACCACTGTTGTAGAAGAAAAACGTTAACTACAACAATATCTTACTTTCTAGTCAGAATGATCAAACCGCGTCTGTAGCAGAGGTGGCCATGGATCCAGAGTCGACTCCGGAAGGATTCTACGTTTTTCTTTCGCACCCGGATCCGGAGACAAAAATTTATGAAAAACCGGACCCGGAGTTACTTTTCAATTTCGGCAGTAGCAGGAGTCTGTGTGGTCATTTCTTAAGCAAAATCATGGGTAAATTTAAGTTGGATCGATGATTGTAGCCGGAGTCTGAACAGAAGTCGGATTCTCAAATTTGAAAAATCGCCGGACCCTGATCCGCACTCAAAAATTTTGGAACAGGAGAGGAGCCGGAGTCTGAAAAAGTGACTCCGGCCACCTCCGGTCTGTAGTAGTGTAGCGATTTGAGAAGAACTGAACTATAATGAGCAGGCACATAATATCCATAGCTTTTGTAGCTGTGTGATCATGCTGTTAGCACTGTTGCGGTCGGAAATCCCGAGCGGCAAGTGCGCAAAGCTTCGCACCGTGGAAGCAAGCAACAATAGAAATCATGCTCGCAATCTCTCTTACTATTGCTTGCTCGCGCTACGTATATAATGGTGTTATTCTTCACGCACATCCCATTCGTGGTGAATCACACGATAAACTCAACACCACCGGAGAGGTTGCAACAGTACCATTGCAGATTTTACCGTTAAATGCACAGCATGCCAACTTAAAGCAGGAATTTTTATTAGAAACCATTAGGCTTACTAGATTACTGGCAAAGTTCACTAGGAAACATTACGTTTACTAGCAGCAACACAACATGAAAGTTATGACTAATTGGTAGCGAATTAGCATTGCTTTGCATAGCAGTTTCAGTAGGATATAAAAGAGCAATGCAAAAGCAAATGTGGACTTTTCTTGAAGTTTTCATCTGTCGAAAAATATTTATGTTTTTAGCACGGTAACCAGTCATATTTTCTTTTCAGTTTTGCAGGTTAAATTGTGCTTTGCTTTGTGACTCATCACTGCTGATTGTACGTGCAAAAGATAAGAAATCAGAAGCTTTCAGCTATTTCAAAAAGTCAAAGGTAGATTTCCTGCAAGACGTCATGCTATTTCCTCGAACAAAGGGCTTTTAAACGCATCTCATTTGTGTTAATGCAAGTGTGTGCATGTTAGATGTCTTTTGCGCTGTTTGGATGTTTTGCCCAGGCAGCGCTGTTAGCTGGAATCGCCAAGACTGCACAGACAAAGCATGCAACGATTGCAAAACACTTGGTCAAGTTGGGACTGCATGGTCTCTGTTTAAATGCTCGGCCACAAGCGTATTTTTCCAAACAGCCATTTTCTTGAATCTGGTCATAAGAAATGACAAAAGGTCGTCAGGCATTGCATGCAAAACCAGCGACTGCCTTTCCTGAATTTGTTTATATTACCGTTATCTTGAGTTACGTTTCTGCTAGCAATTGTTCTGAATCGTCTGAACCTGTGATTGTTGTTTTCTCGTTGATTTCCTCATCGTAAGAGTGCTGCCTGTAAATAACTACCAGATTTAAATTACTCAGAAAGGTTTGGTATATTCTCTTAGTTTTGTGTACTTGATATAGTTCATTTTCCGTTCAACTTGAGGCGTACCAAGACAATTGAAAATATTTATGTGTAAAAACGAACAGAAGCCGGAGCTGGAGCCACACTCATGCAAACCAAGAGCTCCGGAGCTGGAGCCATGTTCATGAAAAGAAGAGCTCCCGAGGCGGAGCTGTGTCATTTTTACGACGGCTCCGCAGCCCTGGTTCCTACTCTAGGTTAGGAAAAAAGCAAAAAATCGCCAATTTGACAGATGTCAAAGAGATCATGTGTTGATGAACTTTTAGTGCTTACTTGTTCGTATAATTAATAAGGATCTTGGCAAATTGTAAAGTATGTTGTGCCAGCAATATACACTGAGTCAGCTTTTACCGAGAATTGAAACAGATTGTGGTTTTTATGACACCATGTCTCAAAGTTCGAACTTTTGGGTGCTGCTAACCTTTCTTAAACAGTGTGGCCAAACGCATTTTTTAGTCAACAAAGTTTCATGTACATGTTCTTTTGCAAAGCTACATCTGATGCTGTTATTTGCGCTGAGACATTTCAGCCATTTTTTTGCTGAGACATTTTGGTCACTGAAACATTTCAGTAATTTGTCTCACACTTGTGCTGAAACTAGTCATAACAGTGTTCATTAGCCTATATTTTCAAAGATTCTGACTGAAATAACTTCAATTTTTGTTCAGTCATTTCATAAACATTTCGGCCTATGACCAAAAAAAAACAGTTCTGATGTACTCCTACCCTCTTCAACTAACATCATGCAGGTTTGAAACCTGCAGTAATTTCAGTATCAAGGTTGACATTATGACACATAGGCATAGCCAGGGGGCCATGACCCCCAAATTTTGAGCATAGCCAGGGTGCCATGACCCCCCAAATTTTGAGCAGATCCAGTCATTTTGTGCTCTGAGAAGCAGTATCCCAAACAAAATACTGTTGCTCACCTAAAGTCAAACATTTTGGGCTCGCTACACCACTGTTATGACAAAATAAGTTTTTCCACAGAGTTATTATTGCATGCATATAGATTACAGTTTGACTTATAACATTGAAAGTAATAGCCATGGAAGCAAAAGTACCTTCTGTCCAAGAACTCCCACGTGTCTTGGAAATCTGGCGATTGGTCTTGTAACATAACCATTTGGGTGCTTGCATAAGTCTTTGCCAAGATACCTCGTTTACTGTACCAGCTGAAATCAGTTGATTTGTCCCCAGCATAATACCATATATCATCCACCATTCTTGCAAATTCTTCAAATGAAGATGCAATGATTGTTGGATGTAAGAACATTGACATAGCTTCTGGCCATACAGATATATAAGGTATTATCATCCTCAGTCGAAATTCTATGGCTTTGCGAATAAACTCTGCCAATTTTAGTTTCTCAGCTGATCGCTTGTACTCTTCAGATTCCTGCAATAGGAAGCTTCTAAATCTTGCATTACAGACATTCAAAAAGTGCAATGCTAATTCATGTCCACCTTTTACAAACATTCCTTCTGCCACACCAGCGTAACCTGCAGCTTCAGCACCATAGGCAAGAGCATCACGTGACCATCCATAATCCACAACAAAGTCAAGGGCATGGTCCAATATAACTGTTTTCACGTCTGTATCATTTACAGCAGAGCTTTCATGTTTCTTATAGTCTTTGAAGGAATCTTGGGAGTGAGATGTACTCTTGCCTCCTCTTGCATCAGTCATCCTTCTCAAGCATAAATTACCAGTGGAAAACTTGTGATGTTTGTGTGACAGTGCGTGTATGTTATGTTTATATCTGATCTGAGCATTCCATGACACAACGTTCAGCAAACTGTGAGGTTGCAAAGCAACTCTGCTAAATACCTTGCTCACACTCATTGGCTTAGTTCATGACACAAAAGTAAATACAGTAGGCTTTAAAATATTTGTTACTGAACACAAGGAATAAGTATGTTTAAATGATGATAACAGAGCAAGCTAATTAATCACAATTTTGAGCACAGTATGAATAATACTTGTCTGCATCAAAATGAAGTCCTACTGCTGGTAAAACAATACTTAGCCAGGCAACAATGTAATTAGTTTTATTAGATGCTGTAACTGGCATCATGAATGATGAAGTATGACATGGATGCAATTGAAAAAAAGGTCTCATTAAAACAGGATGCTCCTGCTGAGTCACAAAAAACCACCTCTGATCATCTGTTAAACCACTAGAGTTAGCAACTCCACTGTTTTGCCAAACCTCTTCCAGATCAAGTGGCTTTCCATTCATTTTGCTAGCCACAAAGTACAAAACAGGATTGCTGTAGCTTTCACTGAAAATAATGTGACATTCATATGTAACAATATGTTCACTATGGCCTAGTTGTTGATTGTTCTTTTTTGAAAACACTGTTTTGTTTTGATCAAAATTCAAAATATACTTTTTCACAAGAATGGGAAATTCAGATTGGCCAAAGGTTTCATACTTCCACCCATCCCTGAGTTTGTCTGAAGTAGAAATAAGCTCTTGGCAAGCTTGACAAAACTCTTTCATAGTGATTGTAGCCATATGCTTTAGTCAACACCATAACAATGCAGAAAACAGGCTAGAAATAAAACAACAAGAACCATGGTAAATTCATTATTTTTGCAAGTGTGCATCTAATCTTCACTGAAATAACTTCAGTATCACAGCTTAACTATAGGCATCACACATTAAAGGCTGCACAGAAGGTCATGAAAGACAGGGACAGATATGCCTTGCATATCTTACAAAGAGTGAACTTTGTCACTTAGTGGCTACCAACCAGTCCTTGAGTAACCATGTCATCTTTAGGAATACTCATTTTCACAAAGAGGTGCACTTCGTATTTAGGCTTGGCATCAAAATGAAATACATTGAAGCCAAAAAGATTGTTGGCATGTCTACAAGAAAACAAAGATTTACAGTTTCTGAATTGATTATTTTATAAATATGCACATATTGCACATTATTCTGTTTGGATCCACAACCAGCAAAACCTGAAAAAAGCTACAGCCTAAGCAAGCACTTTGAAAACAACGATGGCAACTTTTTAGAATCCAAGACCAGAATTAAGACAATTAATGTTAATGAATGATTTTGTCACAGACACATGGTCCATACCATGAGCACAGTCGAATAACACAAGAGCACAAAAATTGTTATTCATTATTCATTACACAGTAGGTGATAGCACACAACACTGAGAGGTGCAAAAACACTTTTACAGTGCTAACTACAATGTCATTCACTCATCGTCATACAAGGATCTGGCAATGGGAGAGAAATAAAGGCATTTTAACACCAAATGTTGAGGTAGATAGCTGAAAGAAAACAAAAACAAAGAATAAGTCAGACAGTGATATGCTCATTGGCACACAAAGACATGTAAATGTTTTAATCCAGGTTTCAAATGTTTTGCAATGCATTTAGCATGAGACTGATAGCCAGTTGTTACAGAATTCGAAGCAAAATTTGGCAGTTAGTGTTTTACCAGTTACATGTATTCACTTTTTGTATGTTGGGTTTGCACACATTGGCAACATATTGAAGGTGATAGAGGAATCACAAGAAAATACTGCAATTCTGAAGCACCACAAAGCCCACAGAGGGTTTTTGCTGCTACCTAAAAGCATTACTGATGATACACTAACACAATGCACCAACAACTACTGCAGTTGGTTGGTCACTGTCATACAGGAGCATTACATAGTTAGGAAAAATGAAGATTTGTAAAAAGCATTGAGACACTTGAAGTGATTGGATAAAGAAGTGAGATGTATGATGCGCAGCATTTAAAAACTGATACAAATTGTTTCTCAGCAAGACATCAAAGCTCTGACACAATGGTTAACCTGATGTGGGCTAACACTTTCAATTTTGGGTATGTAACACATGATTTGGTAGGCATTATTGTATGCAACACACAAACGCTTTATGGTTAAGTCAAATCCATGTAATTGGCAATTGCAACACATCAAATATTTGAAAATTAATAAATATTAATACAACCATTGCAAATTAAAATGCTAGCGAGGGATATTTGGTGCGAATCCCCCATGTTGCTTTAGAGATATCAGAAAAAAAGAAGCATAAAATTATCAGCATAAAATTGGCACAATATAGAACAGAAGTTTTTTACACAAGATTAAAACCATGTGAAGACTTCTAGCGTAAAACATATATAACACATTCAATGAAGTCTCAAACTTTATCAACAAATTTTTTTTGAGAATGGTTTTAATTGTGACATCTACACTGTTTATGATGAAGTGAACCTCGATATAATAAACATTGTATTTACGCTCTACTTTACGAATATCCATAAATCCAAAAGAAAATGTACATTGCTAAGTTTGCATTTAAAGCATCAGTTCTCAAAACACCTGTATCAGAGTTGCTTTTAAGATTTCATGCTGCAAGAACTTAAGAAGATTACAAGAAACAAGACACAAATGCGACCATTTCCTTTTGACAATTCAACAGGACATAACAGTTATCTTTATATATATTTTTAAGGCGTTTTTAAACTCAAAAGCAGTTCCGATAAAGGTTCCACATCCCCATGGTTTCCTACTTCTTCTGAATTTTTCTTATAAATATTTTATATTTCTGTGAACCTAATCACAGTCGCTAACCCAAGATTTGCGAGTCGGCAGTTGTGGCCCAGCCCACAGTAAATAAAACGGATCTAGCAAAGCAAAATACCTACAAAATTGCCTGCTGTGATGGCTCACGTAACCCAAGGGTAAGCAGAGATTATCACTATCTGGTTTGCAAGTTGGATATCCAGCAGGATAGTGAGTTTGCAACAGGATGCGGATATCCAAAAACTGCTTTCAAACGGGAACCGGATAAGCAGGGCTGGCATTAGCAAGTGCGGGACCTGATTTGAAACACTTATGCAAGGCCCCACACAGTGGTGTGTAGAAATTTTTGAGGGCTGCATCAAGGCGTATAGTAGAAATCGGTGATCTTACAAAGGCGCGGCCCGAAACGGTGATGCCATAGCCTATCCAGCAGAGACTTCAATGGACAGCGCCATTAAACTCAATAAATCAAAGAATTGCAACCCTCATTAAGCCCTCCTCTCCAGCCAGATACCTCTCTGCTCAGAAGTGCGGTACGAGTGTAGTACCTGCAGAGACGAGAGGTATTGAATGCTGTGCTAGTAGATATCCAGAGCTGAAAAGTTCGCAGTAGGCCTAGTAGCAAAAAATTATATTTTTCCAGGCCAGGAATAATAGCCTTGGATGACCTACCGCTTCACCATTTGGTAGAAATCTTTTGCAGTGAAACTTAGAAACTGTGTCCTATCACTATTGTTTCTGGGAAAAACTTCTATTGCAAATGCAGCCGGTCTTATTTGTGCTAAATGGTCCAGGGTAGTCCCCAACATTCTGACTCATGACACCTGGCTAAGTAGCAGGATCGTTTGTTCAACCAAATTTTGAGTGTTCTTGCTCGCATGCCTCATCAGATCTGACAAGGTTCCTTCTTTGTCAGAGAAACAACACTTTCGAAACGACTTGTATTACTTCCCACACATAAACTTCTACTTTGACTATCTAGCACAGGTGTCTCCAAACTACAGCCCGCGGGCCAAATGCGGCTCGCGAAGCCATTTCATCTGGCCCACGAAGCCATTTTACCAATGAAAAAATAATATATTTTTGAAAAATTTGTTTATTGGATAGAATGGAACATATCACGAAACAATCACATTATGTAAGATGTCCGGCCCTCGAACTGTTATGTAATAGATTATGTGGCCCTCAGACAAAAAACTTTGGAGACCCTGATCTAGTGTAACATGACCTGGTTGGCTGCCTGCGCTGTCGCCATCTTCAATGTCTTGTGGTGTCGAATTGAGGGATACCCTCAGTGGTTAAAACACTTGTCCAACACACCTTTATTATTTATGCCTCCGTCTGTTTTTGCCTCAGCTTTAGGCCTCTTTTTGTTGCCACCATAGGTGGCGGAATCCGGGGGGTGCATGGGCCTAGACTCTCCCACTTTTAAATACCGAATTTTGCCTAAAGAAAATTAAGTAGCATAATTAATGTTGGGTACATAGTGAAAGCAAATTTTCAAATGAAAAAAATGTTGCAGAATTTTGGCATAGTTAAAGTAAATTTTCAAATGAAAAAAATGTTGCAGAATTTTGGCAGTATTTTGTCAATATTATTTGCAATTTGGCAGAATTTCGTAATTGTTTGACAAAATACGTTGTTCACAATGCACAGTCTGTCACCATGCTATGGCTTGTGGCTTGCTTACTGCATTGCAGAGATGGGCGGACTGTGAAAATTTTCAGTCTGAGTCCAGTCCTGATCTGAAGAAATTGAATCCGATCCAGTCCTGATCTGCAAAATTTTTGAAAATCATCAGTCCAATCCAGTCCTGATCCGCCCATGCAAGAAATAATGTTCTTATTTTGCCTCATGAAAAACCAATTGTATTTGGCTAAAGGCAAAACAGCTCCAGTAGTGCTGCTGCCTCATAAGGCAAAATAGACAAAGCTTTTTGGCATTTCCAAAATTTAACAAGGCATTGTCTATTTTGCCATCAGAGGCAAAAGCACTGCTGGTGTTATTTTACCATTTGGAGAATGTGATTGTTTGGATTGGTCAAGTGACAAGGACGATGCACTTTGATAAGCGTAAGGTCCGTATAACATGACCAAAAACCACAAACCAAACCCAAAACCTAAACCCAAAACTCAGACCCAAAACTTTATCCTAAACCTAAAACCTATAGGCTGAACCTCAAACCTAAAACCGAAACCTAATCCCTAAATCTAAGCCCTGGTTTTGAACATTTTTCAAGCAGCGACCCATTTTGCAATTCAATTTAACCTATTGATTCCCTTCCAAATTTTTCCAGTCAGAAATATAAAATGCTGTTGAGTTTGCGCAATAGAAAATCAAAATGACTAAAAAATAACTTACGATGTCACTATGCTTAACAAAAACACATTTAATAAATTCATGCCCATGGTAGCAACAGTGAGGTAGACCCGTGCCCATAGGCGTCCGTAGGGGGGCAAAACAGGCATTTGCCCCTCTGGAAATTGGAACTAAGAAGAAGCAAAAATTTCTGGAAAACATGAAATCAGCAGTTTAATTCTGATCATTTCGATTATTATTGCAATAACAGTTTGTTTTCCGATATGACACTCACACTACAAAAGAGAGGTTCACTGTTCTGGTAACGTGCAGTGATGAGCTTGCAGTTCACTAAATTTGCTTCTCTGCCTGCCGAGGCAGATTGTGAAACTCAGGAGCAAATTATGCTACTATTGGCCTTTGTTGCATAACAATAACATGGCAACAAATCTGCAAAGATTTACTTCGAGTTATGTGGTAGGCATCTTGCCGCATGTAACTACTGAATGCAGACATCTTTGCAGGAAATGCAGCGAGAGAGCGACTGCTGATAGCGGTCAGCCACGTATGTTTATACCAATCCAATGGTGGGCGAACTGCGAACCGCCGACATATTCTTTGTGGCTCTTCTAGATAAATAGCAATATCTCAAATTGACAGAGAGTTGTTACCTCATATTTGATGTTTGTTTCACTTATCAAAGTGTTTACACAAGTTCGTGAAGTTAGTCACCAGGGAGTCTGCGCGAATTGATAACAACGACAGTGAACCTAAATCGCAACTTAGGCTACATTAAAATTTTTCAAAGACACGTATTGTCAAAAGCATTTTGTCATTCTTCCAATGTCAGAATGAGAATAATTGCTTTTCGCGAAGAGGCAATTGCAGACTACAAAGTGGAAGAATACTAAAATAAAATTTAAGGCTACTAGAGGAGTTCCAAGCCAGATCTGACCAATTCCAAGAGTTTAAAACATGCATTGCATTGCTTGTAAATCCATTCATTGTGAATGTAGTCGGTAATGGCTGTCTAGTTCACCAACCGTCTGCCACAAACTTGACTGTTGCAGAAATTAAACTGGCCGAAATACAAGAAAATCTGGCTCTAAAAAAACTTTAGTCAATGCCACTCTACAGTTAATTTCTGGCAACAAGTTCCAGAAAGTAAATTCCCAAAATATAAAAGACCAGTGTTCAACTCATTTCCGTGTATAGTACAGCACAACATATTGCTGCGAATTTTGTTTCTCTGTAATGAAGTTCGTAAAATCAAACCATCGTGCAACCCTGAGAAATGAACACTTGGGAGAATTAATTCGCACATCTGTAACGTACTGTCCAGATTTTCAGGGTCTAGAAAAACAAAAACCTAATATTGACAATCACTATAGGCCTACATCATTTAATGTAAAACTTCCTTTCTTTACAGTATTTGTATTGACACTACAAAGTGATTTTGCAGCTCGGCGGTGTTTTTGGTTTTCTGCAAATGACTCTTCTATTGAACAATTTGCCCACCCCTGGTTTACACTATGTGTAAAGAAGCATGTGTGAAAAACAAGCATTGCTGCCAAAAAAGCGGATTTTTGTAACCAATACTCCCTCTAAACTAAACAGGATCAGATTCTGGGGGGCGACCGCCCACCCTACAATCTAAGAAGGCAACTTTATTCACAATGATTTTGTACAATTCGGAAAACAACATATCAAAACCACTTCCGAATAAGACTTTCATGTTCGAATTAATTGATGGCGAAAAAATATCATTCTGTCGTCCATTGTTTTGTCACAGCAGTGTAGTAAAGTATACTTCATCTCTTCTTACAGTAGCGAAGCCGTTATGAGACTTAATACCACTGAAATATCCAACCCTAACGTTCCTAGCTGTACCACGCTCCTGTCTCTAAAGTGCGAAACCGCGTAGCACCACCAGACCATTTGCACTGTGAAATCTCATTCTCGCGCACTTGCAACCTTCCGAAACATGGGGAAAACATGAAAACAAGGAGAAGCTACTTGAATTAAATACGCATTTTCTTCGTACGTTGATAGGCCTAAGATTTTGTGGTTATTCTAATAATTCACAAAGTTTGTAATTTTTAAAACTCTGCTAACTCAGTCTTAAAATATTCATTCTGACTAAAACAAAATTTTCTCAGTGCAAAATTTTCTTATAGGGAAAACACTGTATGTAACTGTTGCGGCGGTAACACTGGACATTTTTGTGTACGTCCCAGAGATGAGCGGACTGTGTAATTTTTCAGTTCGAGTCCAGTCCTGTCCGACAAAATTGAATCCGATCCAGTCCTGGTTCGCAAATATTTGAAGATCATCAGTCCGATCCAGTCCTCATCCGCCAATATAAAATCATGCATTTTTATTTTACCTCATGAGGCAAAAGAACTACTGGAGCTATTTTGCCTTAAGCCAAATACGATTGGTTGAAGCCAAAATACTTCCAGCAGTGCTTTTGCCTCACGAGGCAAAATAGACACAACCTTTTGGCATTTCCAAAATTTAACAAGGAAGTGTCTATTAGGCATCAGAGGCAAAGGCACTGTTGGAGTTATTTTGCCGTTAGGAGAGTCCGATTGCTTGGATCAAGTGACAAGGACAATACACTTGGATTAGCGTAAGGTCCTTCTTACATCACCTAAAACCCTCAACCTCAAACCAAAACGTTAACCCAAAACTCAGACCCAAAACCTAACCCAAAACCTCACCCAAAAACCTAGCTCAAAAAACAAACCCAAAAACCTAAATCAAAAATCAAAACCAAAAACTAAAACCCGAAACTTGAACCTAAACCCAAAGTTCAAACATAAACCCAAAACCTAAACCTGAAAATTGAACCTAAACCTTAAACTCGAAGCCTAAACCCTAAAGGTAAACCCTAAATCGACACTTAAACATACACTCTAAAACCTAAACCCTAAACAATTTGAAAAAGTACATTAAAAGCACTCCTACCGAAGGTGTAACCTCTACACGCTAAGCCAAAGAAAATGGTGAGAGCAGAACCAACGCACAATCGCACAGCAGGCATAGACATTAATCTCAACTATGTTCACGTTGCTACTAAAACTCAACGTTTTTTGTGAACAAAGGTGAATACAGTTCGAATTGCAAAATAGTCTCAGCAGACTTTTTGCATTTGATGGCAAAATATGCACTCCCATTTAGCAAACCTGTGAAATCGGATCACAACTAAAATTTTTGATGTTTTCAGAGTAATCACATTCAAACAGTGGTTCCCAAAGTGGGCGGTACCACCCCCTGGGGGCGGTGAGAAACTCTAGGGGGGCTGTGAAGCAGAAATGGGCGATTGGTGGCGGTGAAGCAGAAATGGAGGGTTGGGGGGCGATAGGAGACCAAGCTAATAATTACATTTCTGTTGTATTACTAACTTAGAGTGACCAAATGTCATAAAAAACATTATGATCAACCAACATCTATGCATGTAATTTGCAAACTAAAAGTTGGTGTTTTGGAAACAAAACAGAGGTGAAATGCTAGGAAATTATTGATGAACTGCACTTTCCATCATTAAAGGTAAGCTGCACAGTAAAACTGTCCTCCTCTATAATGAAATGATTATGATTGGAATTTTCGTCAGCTGCACTTCTTGGCACTGGTAAACTGCTGCTTAATAATGCCCGTTTCGTTACAGTGACTATCACCGGTCAGGTTTGAGAATGCACGCTTGCACTTAGAATCAGCCTGTAACGAAAAGCGTGAGCTAATTTTGGATGGAGTGGTTTAATGATAACAAATATACCATATATACTCGCTTATTAGCCGCACTTTTTTACTTGGAATATGGCCTATATTTTGCCTGCGGCTTATACGCGCAACATACCCAGAGGGACAAAGTTTTCACATGAGCGAACAGATTCTCTGGACAGATGTTCACGACAACACCCATGACCAGTGGCAAAACTAGCACATTGGGCCAGGTCAAATCGCTGTTGTAGGGGCTCGTGTTAAAACCGTAAAGTATATGACGTCATCGTGTTCATTCAACCTTGGTACGACCTTTCTGCAACATTCCTTTCCTTACAAGTTACGACCAAATCCAAGACCACCAGCGCTGTGCTAAGAAGTTGTGAAGTGTTCTGGTTAAACAAGCAGACAAAAAAACG